>Ga0129307_1000020_pt1 | contig 270298 bp, 225 predicted proteins | sample P1105metagenome_FD_94437 | JGI IMG/M metagenome (GOLD analysis project Ga0129307, IMG submission 94437) | Capybara group fecal microbial communities from Wisconsin, USA - P1105 metagenome | ecosystem: Host-associated > Mammals > Digestive system > Large intestine > Fecal | place: USA...
AACTTTGGCTAATCTTTCCCGTTTACTGTTTCTTGGGTAGTTTGTTTTTAGTCTGTTCTTTCAGACTCTCTGAAATTCTCAAAGATTTTCAGGGTTGCATTGTTGTTCGATTGTCAATGTTCATGCGCTCCGTGTGGGCTTTTTATTTGCTGTCCCGCTCGGAACATTGAATAATATATCACCGTAAAAATAGAATGTCAACAAGAATTTTTTATTTTTTTTAAAAAATTTCCATATACGCAAAGAATGGCTTATTTGCGCCATTTTTGCCCCAATAAGCCATTCCCGAATTCTAATTATTTAAGTTTTTTATCTAAATTGTCGGAATTGTGTTTACACTTCCCTCATTTTACTGTAATTTCTTTGTTACAGTATCATCTCCCATTGAAACACGAAGACCCAATGAGGAAACTTGAGTTCCTTCCTTAACCTGGGTAACAAGTACCAATCTCTTTGATTCACCGGGTGCAAATGTTCCTTGGTAGAGCGACAAATCTTCATCGACAAGCATTGTCATCATTCTGCTATAATAATGATCTTCATTTACCGATAATTTAAAAACAGCACTTGTTGAAGTACTAAAATTATTATCGGAAGAAAATGAATTGCTTACATTAAACTCTACAATAAGCAAATCCATACCCTTATTGGATGACAAAACAAATCCATCACTGTCTGCATATGTATCAACAACTTCACAGCCTGTGTAATCAATGTTAAATCCATCAAGTCCCAATACATCCTCTATAGACCCGGCATCAACAACCATGGCACCGCCCGATCTGTCAACATCTTCTTTAAAGGGTTCCTCTGTGGAAGTTTCCTCCGTATATTGATTATTAAGTTCTTCCTGAGCCTTTGCTTCTGCTCTTCTTTCTTCTTCCTCTTTGGCAGCGTTTTCATAGTAGAGCTTTTCCGCTCTGTCATAAGAATCCTTGGCCGCCTGATATGAAGCTAAATACTTTGTTGTATCCACAAGCCTTGAGTGGTTTTGCTCATCATATTTTAAAAGAAGCGAAACCGCATACTGCGAAATCATCTCTTCCTGATCTGCGGTAAGCTCCTGAGCCTTGGCACACGAAGTCAAAAGAAATGCACAAAGCGACATAGAAAGTATTAACGAGAGAACTCTTTTCATCCTATTCCTCCGGATAGTTATTAGCATTAAGTGAAAACCAGAACACTACTCCGTTTTCTCTGTTTTCAACCCCATATTTTCCGTTATGGGCATCCATAATTGCTTTAACAATGGAAAGGCCGATTCCGCTTCCTCCGTATTCTCTGGTTCTTGCCTTATCAACCTTATAAAACTTCTCCCAAATATGCTCAATGCTTTCTTCGGGAATTTGTTTTCCTGTGTTAAATACACTTACTTTAATATCATTTTCTTCTTTTTTTAGAGTTACGTCAATCTGTTTTTCATTGTTATCTTCGCAATGATTTAAGGCATTGGAAAAATAATTCATGAAAACTTCTTCTATTTTAAATTCATCAGCAAAAACATTGCACTTATCGGGCAAATCGCATGTTACCTTTATGTTGTTTTGCTTTGTAAGTATTTCTGCGGATTGAATATAGTTCTTAACCAAAGAAACAAGATCGAACATTTCACATTGAAGCATGTCCGCACCTGATTCAATTTGATTTAATAAAAGAAGATTTTTTACTATTGTATTCATCTTTGATGCTTCGTCTATAATGACATCACAATAGTAATCACGTTCATCTTCCTCGTTAATACCCTCTTTTAAGCCTTCCGAGTATCCTTGAATCAAAGCAATTGGTGTCTTTAATTCGTGAGAAGCATTTGCTATAAACTCTCTTCTCATCATGTCGGCCTGAGCCATTACATCATAATCTTTTTTAAGTTTAATATTTGCGTTTTGAAGCTCGGAAATTGTTCTTTCAAGGTTTTCGGACATTTTATTTATACTGTTACCAAGAAGGGCAATCTCTGTTTTTTCTTTACCGTCATATTTTGCGTCAAAGTCCATATGAGACATTCTTTCGGAAATATCCGCAAGTTCCAAAATAGGCTTTGATATTTTACGGGTAAAGAAATAAATTACAAATGCACTTATTAAAACGGCACCCAGTCCTATATATAAAAAGAAACGATTTGCAATATCCGCACTAAGTTTAATGCTTTCTACCGTACTTCTTGCAAGAAATGTGGACCCGTTTGGTAGCTTACCTACAATTTCAAGGAAATCTGTCTGCATTCTCTGGTCTTTCTTTTGAAAGAAAACGCACTCATCCGATTGATAAACAATCCTATCGGCGTATATTATTCCGCTTAAGCATTGCTTTAATTCAAATGTCAGATATTCTAAGGGTTCGCTAGAATACACTTTTACAAATTCGTTCTCTACAATAACGATACTCACGTTGTGAGTACCACTGTATTTTTGAAGTTCAAGGTCAAAGTTTTCGGAAAACAAATCTCCGGATCCCGCTTCTGTCTTTAAGTTAGTGTAGAGATTCATTAAGGTTTTTTCTTTATTTAATATATAAAACTTTTCCAAAAACACATTATTAATAAACCAGCAGCTTATGAAAGCCAAGGCCATGATGGCTACAAATATTATGGTTATTTCCTTCTTTAAAGAAGGACTTAATAACGACCTTTTTATTTTTTCACAATTCTTTTTATTCTTCATAGCTATTCAAACTTATAGCCCATTCCCCAGATGGTCTTTATGAGTTCTCCTTTTTGCCCCATCTTACTTCTTAGTTTCTTTACATGTGTGTCTATTGTTCTTGCGTCACCGAAATAATCATAGTTCCAAACGCTGTTAAGGATTGTTTCTCTTGATAAAGCCCGTCCTTTGTTTTCCATAAAGAAAGAAAGCAGTTCAAACTCCTTAAAGCTTAAATCAATTTCCTTTGAATCTATTAATACTCTGTGAGCAGACTTATCAACCACCACTCCGTTATATTCCATAGATGCATCAACTGTCGCGGGCTTTGTGCGCCTTAAAATTGCTTCAACCCTTGCGGTTAAAATCTTAGGGCTGAAGGGCTTTGTGATGTATTCATCGATTCCAAGTTCAAAGCCTAAAAGTTCATCCTGCTCTTCACTTTTAGCGGTTAGCATGATAATCGGAACTTTTGAGTTGCTTCTAATCTCTCTGCAAACCTGCCAACCGTCAAGTTTAGGCATCATAACATCTAATATGACCAAAGAAATATCCGGTTCATCGTAAAAAACTTTTAGAGCTTCGCTTCCGTCCGAAGCTTCCAGCACAATATAATCTTTCTTCACAAGGAAATCTTTTACAAGTTTTCTCATTCTGGCTTCATCATCAACAACCAAAATTTTTAACATATCCATAAAAAACCTCCAAAATAGCATTTTATGATTCTAACTATATAAGAAAAGTATGTTCATTTTGTGAAAAAGAATTAACCATTCTGTGTTTTAATCACTAAGGCCAAGCTCTATTTCTTTGTCCCTAACGGCGTTTTCTCTTTCCTTAACTTTAATTTCTCTCTCCCTAAGTTCCTGCTCCCATTCGGAATATTGATTGGTTACGGCTGTTTTATAGTTTAAAGCATTTATGGTAGAGCCACGCATCGTAATTGCAAGCATAGCTATGCAAAGGAAAAAGAAAATACCCGCTATCAAAACCGCATTTCGATACTTCATTCTCAAGGACATTTCTTTCTTTTGAGCCTTTGTCATTCGAGTCTTAGCTTTGCTTTTTTCACTAAAATCTATCCTTTTAAAGGTTGTATATAAAGGAATCGGCTTTAACTCTTCTTCTCCGTTTTTTGAATCACTGAAAGCCTTTTGCATATCTCTTAGATACTCTAAGCCTATCGGAGTCTGAAAATATCTTTCTTCTATGGCTTTTTCGTATACGCCCTTAACAACGCCTATATTTGACATATCGGCGTGAGATTCTATATATGCTATTTTCTTTGCTTCACTTTTGGCAAGCTCCAAATCCTGAGCATTGGCAAAAATGTAACCGTCAAATGTCAATTCTTCGATATTGGCCATATTCTCTCCTTAACAAAACAATCCCCGGCTTTTAACCGAGGATTGGGTAATTGACTACACAGTAAATAGTGATACTTGTTCTTTCAATTCGTTTGAAACCTCATCTAATCGGTTTGCATTCTCAGAAATATTATACACTATTGTTGCGACTTGTGATACTCCTTCGCTGGTTTGTTGCGTGCTTGCGGCGTTTTCTTCAGCTATGGCCGTCAAATTTTGAACGGCATCAACCACCGCTATTCTTGCATCATCCAACCGCTTTGTTTTGTCGGCTATTCTGTTTACGCCCCTGATGGTGCTTTCAATTCCGATTTTAACTTTAGATATTATTTCAATTGTTTCCTCTTCGTGATTCTCAGGAACGCTTTCAGTAGATTCAATAAGCTTATCTATCAGCTTAACAGATTCATTTGAACTTGTGGCAAGCTTATTAATTAAAGAAATGGTTTCTTCTACCATATTACCCATTAAAATAACGGATTCTGTGGCTTTCTGAGTCTCTTCTGCCTGATAGGAGGCGCCACCTGCAATTTCACAAACGGCCTTTTCAATCTGTCCGATGGTCCTTGCCGTCTCTTTAGCCACTTTATTAAGCTGGTCCGATGCCTCGCTTACACTGTTACCTTGCGTTTTTAAAGTACCGATTACATCAGACATCTTCTTCTGCATTCGGTTAACCGCTTTAGCCATAACTCCGGTTTCATCATGACGTCTACAAAGTGCACTTAAATCATCCATCTCTCGAAAATCAAGTTCCGAGGTTCTTCCTATAACCTTGGTAACTTTCTTTATGGGTCGTGAAAAGAAAGAAGAAATGATGTATCCCACAAAGCAGGCAGATAAAATAATCGTAAATCCTATAATGGTGCTGACTCTTGCAAGTCTTTTTATGGGACTTAATATTTCGCTTTCATCAACGGTTGCAACCACTATTACTTGTTCATCTTTTGTAACATAAAAGGCTGCATATTTCTGAGCGCCGTCAAATTCATATTGAACAAATTCGGGCTCGTAATGAGCTCCTGTTGAAAGGCCCAAAGAAACGCCTTTAACAACCTCATTTTCAACAGGCTCACCTACTTTTTCTTTTCTTGGATGATAAAGCATGGTGGAATCCGCTCCCACAACATAAACATAGCTTGATGTCATCCCCTTTATACCCATTCCCGAAAAAATGGCACTTAAGTTATCGTAAGAAGTAGACGCTTTGAAGCCTTGCGTCACTATCTGCTCATCAAGTCTTGTACCGGATTGAACAGCCACATCATAAAGATAGTTTTGATTAACTTCTTTTAATTCCTTGGCTGATTGGTTTAAAAGTATGCTTTCAACCAAAAAGAAGGCAACCGCAACTGATATTAAAACAATAACAGCTACCTTTGCCTTTATAGATCTAAAATACGACACCCTGACTGTATCTGTACCCCCATCGGCTTTTCTCGGATGTTCCATCTAAGTACCCCCAAAACACTAGTCTTTAAAGCCTGAAAATTTAGTGCGTTTTTTCCATTTTACAACAACCTGTTCTCTTTTTCAAAACAATTCCTTAAGGCGCATACAACTTTCAACGGTACCCTGAATTGAATTAGGTTTGCCGCCACCTTTTGCAGAGTATTTCTCTTTTAAAACACTGTTTAACTCTCTTAGATCCTCGGTTTCCGATTCAATTAAAAATCTGGCCATATGAGATTCATCTTCACAAAAAACGCCTATTCTTCCCTTACTTTTTTCTTTAGCCAAATCCATCGCATAGCGGAGGAAATCCTTTAAATAATCCGGGAGCAAAATAAAGACACTTTCTTTTGAAAAATCCGCCTTTTCAATTTCTTTTTCAACAAGCTTCTTTAAAAGAAAAGCATTTTTATCTTTTAAAAGCCTATCATCGGATAATAGTTTTTCAACACCTTTAGACTCATCACCCTGCCTTACTGACAAAGCCTTGGAAATACTCTTTAAGTTTTCTAAAGATTCATCGTAGTTTTCAATTGCTCTCAACCCGCAAAGGTAGTTGATTCTAACACCCTCTTTATAGTTTTCAAAGGATGTTATTTTAAACAATTGTATTTCTCCCGTTGATTTTACGTGCGGTGCACAGCAAGCACAGATATCGATATCTTTAATTTCAACAAGGCGAATATCCCCGGAAAGTTCTTTCTTTGAGCGATACTCGATATTCTTTTCTTCCCCGTTTTTATAGATAGTCGCAACAATATCGATATTTTTAATTATGGCTTTATTTACAAGGCTTTCTATCTTCTTTAAGTCTGCTTCGGAAAGCTTAATGTTTAAATCAATGGTCGCGGAGTTATCGCTTAAGTGAAATCCCACGTTTTCAGCATTGTATAATTTATGGGCAAGGCCTGAAAAAATATGTTCGCCGCTATGCATTTGCATATTTCTAAAGCGATGCTCAAAATCGACCTTCCCTTTAACAGTGCTTCCCTCAATTACTTTTTCTTTTAAAACATGAGTTATGATATCATCTTTTATTGTAACGTCTAAAACTTCAATCCCATCAATTGTGCCAATGTCGTGATTCTGGCCTCCTTGAGTGGGAAAGAACGCAGTTTGTGAAAGAATGACTTCATACTTTCCATTAACTTTCTTTACGCTTTCAACTTTACTCTCAAACTCACTTAAATACGCATCTTCGTCGAAAAGCCTTCGTGTCATAAAAACTCCTTAGTATTTATTTCTTACTTCTTCCAAAGCGCAGACAAAGTCTTTAAATTCTTTTACTTCACCATCATCCATGGTAACTTTCCCTGAAAGCTTACCAAAAACCTGATGCTGGTCGCTTATAATGACCTTAAAATCAAGGCATGCCGCTCTGTCCAAAATTGGATTAAAGGTAGCATCCAAACGTCCGTCTTTTGAATATACTCTCCAAGGAGACATATAATCCTTTTTCCCGTTTGAATCCTTTGGAATGTCAAAAATTACATCTTCAAGCTTATGAATCTTGCCTTTATAATAAAATCCGTTTTCGCTTGCGGATGATCTGTCCGAAAAACCGTAGCCTAAGTTAAAGCCAAACAAATCCCCATCAAGCATTCCGCTTCCTGTTCCCCAGAACCATGTATTGTCATAGGTCCAAACGCCTCTTCCCCAATCAAGAACGCCAAAACAGGTTTTTGGTTTAATCTCGTATACCTTATCCCCATACTTTATAACGCCCGTTGCTTCAAGACAGTTTCTTTTACAATTATAGTAAAAGGCTGTAGGCTTTTCTTTCCATGGAGTTGCTATATATACAGCTTCCATTTCGGGTTCTTTTACAAAAAGCTCTGCGTTAAAGGTTATGCCTTTTTTAGCAAAGTTTCTAAATTCCAAAGAAATCGTACGGCCGTCTTCGACGTTTGAAAACGCCATATCAAGACGCTTTGTGTGGCAGAAAGCCCCTGCATCCTTTGTTGATACTCCAAGGCCGTATCTTTTACCCATAGGAAAAACTCCAAGCTCTGAATCGGTTTCTTCCCATCCTTCTTTTAAGTTAATAAAAGAAGCACTAAGTAAGCTTATATAACCTAAATCAGAAATAGTAAATGCAACGGCAAAATCATCTGTATTAAAAAGATAATAATCCCATTCTTTTTTTCTAAACCAGGGAGCTTTTATATTCTCTCTGTTATACTCCCAGATTTCGCTTCTTGCCCAACCGGGCTCAGAAATCAGTCCGTTTTCATTAAGCAATTTCTGTTTCTTTGTAACCTCATGTTCCATAGTTTTACCCTCCACAAAACATTATACAATGATATTGAAGAAATTAGTAGAGAGAGTCGGTCTCCGCTTCGCTTCGGTCGGCTCAGAGCCGAGGTCCCCCGGACCTCGTTCGGTCTCCGCTTCGCTCCGGTCGGCTCAGAGCCGAGGTCCCCCGGACCTCGTTCGCCCCGTGTCGAAGACCGGGGTATTCGTCTAAAGAATTCTATTCAGTTACTCCATAAAGAAAAAGGGAAGAGTAAATTACTCTTCCCTTTTTCTTTATGGAGTAGACGGGAGTCGAACCCGTGTCCGAAGACCCATCCCCTGTCCTTCTACGAGTGTAGTTTGTTATTTGAAATTCCCTCTGTCACACGAAAACAAACATCCTTGCGATTTTGGTAGCTTCATGATACGCCCACTGTCTCAAAGCTTTGACAATGTCGTTTCTCACATAGTCGAAGCCGGGATTCTAAGGTGTGAGTGCCCTAGAGCCGACTGCTGCAATTAGGCAGCGTATGCTAAATTTTCGTTAGCGTTTAATTTTAATTTGGCCATTTGACGCATTACCGTGCGACTCGCTTCTCCAGCTTCAAAATCCCCGTCGAAACCTTTACTACCCCTTAGAGATTTTTGACCTTAAACTCTCGCTCGGTCTCTCTTCGCATATCTTTCTTGGCAATATCTTCACGTTTATCGTAAAGCTTTTTACCTTTTGCCAAGCCAAACTCAAGCTTTGCTCTTCCGTTTGAAAAATACACTTCCAAGGGAACCAAGGTATAACCTTTTTCGGTTATTTTTCCTAAAAGCTTAGTGATCTCATATTTATGCAATAAAAGCTTTTTGGGACGCATCGGATCTTTGTTAAAAATATTACCCTGTTCATAGGGAGTAATATGCATACCGTATGCGTACACCTCGCCTTTATCGATCCTTATAAAAGATTCCTTAACGGAACACTTTCCGAGACGTAAAGACTTGACTTCAGTGCCAAAAAGCTCGATTCCGGCTTCGTATTTTTCTTCTATGAAGTAATCATGATATGCCTTTTTATTGTTACAAACGAGTTTTTTAGGCTCCTTTTCAGCCAACCCTCTCACCTCTTTTCACTTTAGATATAGTAATGTAATAAACTAAAAAAGTAAATAATAAAAGTTAAATTATCTTCTTCCCTTTTTATAGAAATCATGTATTGCATCATCAACATCGAAATCAGCAATAATAAAGTCTACGGTTCTTAAAGAAAGGTCTACGTCCTTTACCATAACCTTAACTCTTTCGCCAAGTCTGTATACGGTATCATTGTCTTCAGACACAAGTTCATACTTTGCTTCATCAAATCTGTAAAAGCCTTTTAAAGAAGAAACATGAACCAATCCTTCTACAGTATTTTCAAGTTCAACGTATATGCCCCAATTAGTGACTCCGCTTATTACGCCTTCAAAAATCTCGTTTATATGTTTAATCATATATTGAGCTTTCTTAAGCTTAACGGTTTCTCTCTCAGTTTCATCGGCACGTCTTTCGCTCTTACTTGTTGAAACCGCAACACCGGGAAGTATCTCCTCATAATGCTTTTTCCTTGCATCAGTCATACGATTTCTAAGGTCGTCTTTAATGATTCTGTGAATCTGCAAATCAGGGTAACGCCTTATGGGAGACGTAAAATGTGAATAATATTTGCATGCAAGTCCGAAGTGACCTTCACACTCGGTTGAGTATTTGGCCTGTTGCATTGAACGAAGGGTAAGCCTGCTTATTAAGGGTTCCTCATTGCTACCCTCAATCTTTGATAACAACTTTTGGAATTCCTTTGGATGAATGTCTTCACCGTTTATTTTAAGGGAATAGCCAAAGTTCTTTATAAATGTACGAAGTTTATTTACCTTTTCTTCATCGGGATTTTCATGAATTCTGTAAAGGAAAGGAACTTCTTTCCAATAAAAGTGCTCAGCCACTGTTTCATTGGCAGCAAGCATAAAACTTTCAATTAACTTTGTTGCTTCATTTCTTTCATAGGGCTTAATCTCAATAGGCTCTCCGTCTTTATTTAAAATAAGCTTTGTTTCGGGAAAATCAAAATCAATTGCCCCTCTTTTATGCCTTCTGTCTCTTAAAATCAAAGAAAGTTCCTGCATCTTTTGAAGCATGGGGGCCACGTCTTCATACTCTTTTATTGTTTCTTCATCGTTATCTTCAATTATCTTTTTAACCTGAGTGTAAGACATTCTGTGATTGATGTTTACAACTGATTCGCAAATATCATAATCAATAGTCTTACCGGTTGAATCGATAGTCATAATGACAGACATAGAAAGCCTGTCCACGCCCTCATTAAGAGAGCAAATTCCGTTAGACAATGCATGGGGTAACATAGGCACCACTCTATCTGCAAGATAGACGCTTGTGCCTCGCTTTAGGGCTTCCCTGTCAAGGGCAGAGTTTTCCTGAACATAATTTGCCACATCCGCAATATGTACGCCCAAAACATACTTATCTCCATCCATTTTAAGGCTTACGGCATCGTCTAAGTCCTTAGCGTCTTCTCCGTCAATTGTTACCATGACAGTGTCTCTTAAATCGGTTCTGCCTGCCATATCGGCTTCTGAAACAGGCTTATTCATTCCCTCTGCCTGATTTAAAACCTTTTCGGGAAACTCAGTTGGAATACCGAACGCTATGGCAATTGATGTAATGTCAACTCCGGGATCGTTTTCATGACCGATGATTTCAACTATCTTTCCTTCCGGATTATGCCTTTCATCGCCATAATCAAGAATTTCGACCAAAACTTTGTGCCCGTCAACCGCACCTTTAGAGTTTTCTTTGGCAATGAAAATATCATTTGAAAACTTTGCATTGTCCGTTACCACAAAGCCAAAGTTCTTAGAAGCCTGGTATGTACCAACAATCGCGTCGGTACTTCTTTCAATTACCCTGACTACCTTAGCTTCAGTGCGATTTCCCTGCTTTTTTGATGAATTTAAAACCTGTATTTCAACCTTATCATTGTGGCAAGCATTTAAGTTGTATCCTTCGGGAATAAAGAAATCAGAATCCATTCCTTCAACTTCCACAAAGCCAAAGCCTTTTGCATTTCCTATGTATGTACCTATAATGCCGAGGCTGTCACTTACTTTTTCGCGCTTGCTTTCTTTAAAAGAAGCCCCGTCGCTTGAGCCTTTACCCTTTAATACAAGCTTTCCTCTTTTGGTTTGCTCTATTAAATGCTCGTTTAATAGTTCATCCACGATAGAATCAAAGTCAGCACGGTTTTCTTCGCTTACCTGCATAAATATTGCAAGTTCTTTTCTTCTCATGGGAACGTAAAGCTCATCGTGAAAGAGCTCAAGCATCAATTTTTTTCTTTTTTCTTTTGCTTTTTTATCCATACCGATTCCCTTTTTATAAAATGCAAAAAGCCACCCGAATTAATCGAGTGGCTCTTAATAAACAAATCTTAAAACTTACTGATGTTAAGTACAGCTGCAAGAAGAATGAACGCAATTGCAAGGCCCTTTGTAAACTTAACAAGGAAACCTTCCATGCTCTTTCCCTTTGCTTTTCCCCAGTATGTTTCAGCTGCTCCCGAAATAGCTCCGAGACCTGCCGATTTACCTTCCTGCATTAACACAACTATTAAAAGTGCTAAAGAAACCACTATAAAAATGATTGTCAATATTATTCTCAATACTTCCATCTTTTATTGTCCTCCTAATGCCAAGCATTTGTAATGTTAACACACCCGACATCCTTTTTCAAGCAAAATATCTAAGATAAATGAAAGCAAAGCTTTGAGCCGAAAGCTTAGCCTAATTTCATCTCCATGCCTTCTACATCCTGAGCAAATTCGATTGCCTCGTTCTTGCTGATCTTTCCGGCAAAATAGAGCTGAGCAATAGCCTCATCCATGGTAACCATACCAAGTTTACGGCTGGTCTGCATAACGCTCATAAGCTGATGAGACTTTCCTTCTCTTATAAGGTTTCTGACTGCATGATTTGCATGCATAACTTCAAATGCTGCAACTCTTCCCCTGCCATCCGCTGTAGGAATAAGCTGCTGTGAAATAACTGCCTCAAGTACATTTGAAAGCTGAATTCTTATCTGTTGCTGCTGATGAGGCGGGAATACGTCAATCATACGGTCAACTGTGGATGCCGCACCTATTGTGTGCAAACTTGAAAGCACCAAGTGACCTGTTTCAGCTGCTGTAATGGCAACACTGATTGTTTCAAAGTCACGCATTTCACCTACCAATATAACATCGGGATCTTCTCTTAAAGCAGCTCTTAATGCATTAGCGTAGGAACCTGAGTCAATTCCGATTTCTCTTTGGTTAACCATAGACATCTGATGCTGATGGAGATACTCGATAGGATCTTCCAAAGTAATAACGTGTGCATCTCTTGTCTTATTAATCTTATCAACTATTGCTGCAAGTGTAGTAGATTTACCTGAACCTGTAGGGCCTGTAACAAGCACAAGTCCTCTCTTTCTTTGTGACAAATCGATTACCGATTCAGGAATGCCAAGCTCTTCCGGCGAAGGAACCTGAGTTCCCACCAAACGAAATGCCATTGCGACAGAACCTCTCTGTCTAAACACATTCACACGATATCTGCCAAGTTCTCTGATGGCAAAAGACATATCGTACTCTCCGCGCTCTGCAAAAAGTTCCTTTTGCTTATCGCTCATAACTTCTTCCAAGACTGCTTCCGTATCAGGCGGAAGAAGCTTCGGATAATTCATATCAATTAAATCACCGTTTACTCTCATCTTGGGAGGAATACCTACCGTAAGATGAACATCGCTTGCTCCCGCAACTTTTGCGGTTTTTAAAATTTCTGCTATTGAAACCATTTTGAATATCCCCCGATATCACTTTAAATTAATAACTCACACAATAAAATTTTACCATAAAAGTAAGTTACGTCAACAAAAACTAATTGCTTACATAGTCTCTGTCTACAGTAACAACACAAAAATGATTTGGCTTAACTTTCCATACTTCATTTTGGATTTCTTTTACCACTTCTTCATCAGGTAATTTCACGGAAAAAGGAACAAGTGCATCAAAAATTAGGTTTGTATGAGTGGTGCCTCTAACTACCCTGAAATCATGAATAGAAATGTTTTCATCCACCTTTTTTGCGGACTCTTTTACAATTGCCTTTAGTTCATCCGTAAGAGGATTTCCCACTTCAATCGGATCCATGTGTATAACCGCGTGGCAATTTAGTTCTTGCATAAGCCTTGCTTCCGCCAAATCTATAACATCGTGAAGCTCATTTATATCACCTTTATTCGAAACTTCCGCGTGCAAAGAAATCATCACTCTTCCGGGACCGTAGTCATGAACAATCAAATCATGAATTCCGATTATTTCTTTATAGGACGTAACAATTTCTTCCACCGATTTTACAAATTCCTTTGAGGGAGCCTGTCCCAAAAGAGGACTTATTGTTTCATTGGCTGATTTAATACCCGCTACAATAATCCATATACCTACAAAAATACCGCAGTAGGCATCTATGTTTATGTGAAAAGCAAAAAACAATAACGTAGATATTAATACGGCAAGTGTTGAAATCGTGTCTGAAAGTGAGTCTTGGGATGTGGCCAAAAGTGCGGATGAATCTATCTTTTTGCCTATCTTTTTGTTGTAAAGTGCCATATAGATTTTTACAAGAATAGAAACAGCCAAAACAATAACCGTAATATACGAAAATGAGATTTCTTCGGGATGAAGAATCTTTAAAACAGAATCTTTTAAAATTTCATACCCCATTACTATTATCGCAGCTGAAACTATAAGTCCCGATAAATACTCAATTCTTCCGTGTCCGAAGGGATGCTTCATGTCGGGTTTTTGACCCGCCATCTTAAATCCGATGATTGACACAAGAGATGATCCTGCATCGGAAAGATTGTTAAATGCATCAGCTGTAATAGCTATTGAACCGCTTATTACGCCCACAAAGTATTTAAAAGAAAATAGCAAGATATTTAAAAATATGCCAAATACCCCGCACACAATTCCGTAGTGCTCTCTTACCTTTGGATTTCTTACATCTTCGGGATTTTTTACAAAAAGCTTTACCAATAAAGTAATCATGTTTTTACCCTCTTTCTTAACTTTAGAACAAAAAAAGGGGGTTGACAATATATTTTATTCGCGATATCTTGGGTTTAGCTCGATGAAATCAAATATGAAAAAAGGAGGTAAAAACTATGATTTTCGCGGCGAGACTTAATACTTTAAACAATAAGACTATCATTAGCTCAACCTCCGGACAGGTATTAACTGTTTGATTATTCGGTGTATCACTGTATAAACAAATCAGCATAACTTAGGCATTTACGGCGGTTGTATATCAACCGCCGTTTTTTTGCGCATTTTTAAAGAAATCTGTTCGGAAAATGATTAGGAGGGGATTAAAATTACTAACAAATTCAAACTAAAAGACTACTTAAAAAAATATCGTTTTCACTTTGTGGCAGCTGTTCTTGCCCTGCTGATTTCGGTTTCTATTGATATGATATCGCCCCAAATCACTCGTCATATTGTTGACGATGTCATACTTGGAAGGAATTTTAGTAAGCTTGACATTATGCTTATCGGAATTCTTCTCATCGGAGCCGGAAGGTTCAGCCTTCAGTATATTAAAGAATACATTTTTGACTATGTGTCTGTTAATATAACCTGCCTTTTAAGAAGAGATCTTTTTGTGCACGTAACGCACTTAGACACGATCTACTTTGACAAAAACAACACAGGCGAAATAATGGCCAGAATAAAGGATGACATTGACAGAATATGGGATGCACTCTCCTATGTCACAATGTTACTCATCGAAGTAACGGTGCATACCATAATCATCGTTTATTGCATGGCAAGGCTAAATGTGGTTTTGGCCATCGTTCCCGTAACCGCAATGGCCATTTGCGCAACCTTAGCCATTGTTTTAGAAAAGAAACTTGATAAAGTTTATGACGATATTTCAGAAGAAAACGCCGTACTAAACACAACCGCCGAAGAAGACATTGCGGGAATCCGTACGGTAAAGGCATTTGCTAGAGAAAAGCATGAAATAAAGAAGTTTAAAGAGCACAATGAAAAGTATTGTGAGCTTGGAATCAAAGAAACAGAAACCTTTGTAAAGTACTATCCTTTCTTTCAGTTTATTTCAAAGGTTGTATTGTTCCTTGTTCTTTTAATCGGTGGAATTTTCTTTATTAAGGGAAAGATGACACTTGGTGAAGTATCCGCATATGTTGCATACTCACAAAACATTCTTTGGCCCATGGAAATGCTTGGATGGCTTACTAACAGCTTTGCAAGCGCAATTGCTTCTTACAAAAAGATCAAAAAGATATATGACGAGAAAGCCTCAATTGTGGAGCCCGAATCTCCCGTTTTACTTGATAAAGTAAAGGGAAACATAGAATTTAAGAATGTTTCTTTCCACAAAGAGGACATGCATGAAATTCTTTCAGACATAAGCTTTGATTTAAAGAGTGGAAAGACTCTTGGAATAATGGGTGCCACAGGAGCCGGAAAGACTTCTATCGTATCCTTACTTACAAGGCTTTATGATTCTACGGACGGTGGCATTTACCTTGACGGAGTAAACATTAAAGACCTTTCTTTAAAGCAGTTAAGAAGCAGCATGTCATTAATCATGCAGGATGTTTTCTTGTTCTCAGATACCATTTCTGAAAACATCAAAATGGGCGATAAAAAGAACATCACCGCTCCCACCATTAAATCAGCTTCGAAGAAAGCATGCGCCAGCGAGTTTATCGAGAAGATGGATGATGAATATGAAACCATAATCGGTGAACGAGGCGTGGGACTATCCGGTGGACAAAAGCAAAGAATCAGTATTGCAAGAGCTTTTGCAAAGAAAACACCAATTTTAATTATGGATGACTCCACTTCCGCTTTGGATATGGAAACAGAAAGAGAAATCCAAAAGACCCTTGAGGGCTTTAAAAACGTTACTAAAATTATTATCGCGCACAGAATCAGCGCCGTTAAGAATGCTGATGAAATCATCGTCTTGGAAGACGGAAAGATTAAAGAGCGCGGTACTCACGATGAATTACTTCACAAATTCGGTCTTTACTATGAGACATATGTTTCACAGTACGGAGAACCTGAATTTGCACAAAGAAAGGAGGCGTAATTATGGCAGTCAACTCCTTTAAGGAAGACGAACTATCAAGAGACGTCAAAAAAAGCGTTACCATTAAGCGTATGCTCTCCTATCTTCTGCCCTTTAAAAAAGAAATCACTATAGTGCTTTTAATAATGGCCTATTGTGTGGCCGTAAGTATTATAAACCCTTTGTTTATTGAAGCAGCCGTTGATGACTATATCACAAAGAAAGACTATGAAGGTCTTATTAAGTTAGTTGCTGTAGGCCTTTCAATAAATATTGTGTGGATTATCTTAGTGAAGATAAGAATGCATATAATGGCAAAGGTTTGTAACAATGCAATCAAAAACATAAGAGCCGATATTTACGATCATCTTCAGCTTTTGGACTTTAAGTTTTTTGATTCAAAACCTACAGGCAAGATTTTATCAAGAGTAATTGCCGATGTTAACTCACTTAAAAACGTGTTGCAAAGCTTCGTGCTTACCCTTATTCCCGACGGAATATTGCTTATCTCAATCGTTGTTGTAATGATGATAAAAGATTACCGCCTGGCAATTCCCGCCATGGCAGGTTTTCCCTTGCTACTTCTTGGCATTAACTTTTTGGAAAACAGATGCCACAGAAACTGGGCTGTTGTAAGAAAGAAATCATCAAACGTAAGCGCATACGTTCATGAAACTATAGCAGGGATCAGAGTTGTTAAATCATACTCTGCCGAATCAGAAGTGTTAGATAGCTTCGACGAGCTTATAGGCGAGCATAAAAAGAGCTTTTTAAAAGCTGTAAGAATTAATGACTTTTACAATCCCTGCATTGAAATTTGCTGGGCAATAAGTACTTTTGCAATGTATTACGTAGGAACAAAGATTGTGGGAATCGATAATCTTTCAATCGGTACTCTTTTAGCATTCGGAACCTACATTGCAGTCTTCTGGCAGCCTATTTCAAACCTTGGCGATATGTACAATCAGATGATTACAAATATTGCAGGAGCAGAGCGAATCTTTGAAGTTATTGATTATAAGCCTCTTATCGAAGATGGCGAAGATGTCAAAGAGATGCCTTCCATCAAGGGAAATGTTACATTTGATAATGTTTCTTTCTCCTATGAAGACGGTATACCTGTTTTAAACAATGTATCTTTCGACATTAAACCGGGCGAAACAATCGCGCTCGTTGGCCCTACAGGAGCAGGTAAGACAACGATTGTTAACCTTATAAGCCGATTCTATGACACAACCGGGGGACGAGTGTTAATTGACGGAAATGATGTAAAAGACGTGACCATAGAAAGCTTAAGAAGCCAGCTTGGCATAATGACTCAGGATAATTACCTGTTTAGTGGCACAATAAAAGACAATATTCGCTACGGTAAACTTGATGCTACCGATGAAGAAATTGAAGCAGCTGCAAAGATTGTGCATGCTCATGACTTTATCACCAAACTTGAAAAAGGCTATGATACCGAACTTCAGGAACGTGGTGCAGGATTGTCTCAAGGTCAAAAGCAGCTAATTGCATTTGCCAGAACAATACTTTGTAATCCGCAAATCCTTATTCTTGATGAAGCCACCTCTTCCATCGATACAAAGAGCGAACTTATGGTGCAGCAAGGCATAAATGAAATTCTTAAAAACAGAACTTCATTCGTAATTGCCCACAGATTGTCAACCATAAGAAAAGCAGACAGAATCTTTGTTATAGATGACGGCAAAATTGTGGAAGAAGGAAACCACGAAGAGCTTATGAGAAAGCATGGAATTTACTACAACTTATCTACTGCTCAGGCAGTGTAAAAGCAAAAGGCCATCCCACAAGGGATGGCTTTTTTATTAGTATACACAATAGTCGTCTATAGACTTAAACAATTCATCACCATAGTTTCCATTTTCATCAGGTGCCAACCAATACGAGAATCCTCCTTCTCTTACAAGAAAAGGAAGATAATCAAAGCTCATTATTGTCCAGTTATCTTCTATTGCTTCAATTGTCAAATCACATATGCAAACATTTACTTCTCCTGTATAATCCATCCACGCAAAGTTAAACAAAACAAGCGTAACTCCATTACAATCATAAGCTACCAGTTCTAAATCATCTTTTCTCTTTATGAATTTTTGATACCCATTGGCTCTGTCTTCACACATTTCCAGTTCTGACACATCTTTTATCTTTCGATAATCAGAAGAATTGCGGCTAAGCGCACAAAATAACGCTTTGGGTGATATAATCACCTCATTCCCTGATACTTCAGCGCGATACATATTATCTTGAGAGACTCCGGTAATATTAACCTTTTGAAACTTTGACAGCTCGAATCGTTTACCATCAAGCGATTTCACCTTAATATCATTTCTAAGATACATTTCTGCATCCATATCATCGAAAACTCTTTCCAGTTTCGATCCCTCAACTTGTCTAAAGTGTTTCTTTCCGCATAACTTGCAAACTGCATATTCGGTGCCATTCTTATCATATGTGGCATTATTTTTATACGTGTACTCTCCGTACTCATGTTCCTTTGCAGGAATTGGAGCTTCATAACTGTCTCCGCACCAACACTTATATATAGCCTGCCCCTCTTTTTCGCACTCCGCTTCTTTTATTACTTTTTCAACATACTTATGCTCATGTAAAGCACATCCCGGAAGAGTAATAATCATCGCAACTAACAATACTAGTATTTTCTTCTTCATTTCTTTTCTCGCAATCTTTTTTAGTTTAAATAATAATCTGAAAGGTACTTATTCTTCGTACCAAGAAAATTGTCATTAAAATCATACATATTCCAAGTGAAATACTCGTATGTGGAAAACAAGCCAATGGAAGCATCCGAGTGTATATTATTGGCGAGTACAGTATCGCCAAAATCGTATGTAACAATCATTTGGTAACCATTATCGTACCAAGAACAATCATAAAGCAGTATTGTTTTGCCTCCACAGTCATATGCAACCTTCTCAGAAGTTAAGAAGTTAGTCATAAATTCCTGATAAGGAGGTATATCCCCATCTATTATTCTCAGTTCAGATACACTATCAATCTTCCTATAGTCAGACGCTTCTCTGCTGATGGATTCAATCTGTCTATTGCCATAGGTATCAAAAAACAAAAAATAGCTATATGGATGTCTCGGATACCACTCCGGATATCCATATTCAGCCATAGTCACAAAGTGATTCTTCAAAGCCTCAAAGGTTCGCCCATACATATGAAATCTATACATTCCGTCTTCTGACTCTCCGTCCACCTCAACATCAACACCCTTTGTGATTGTTAGTTCATGTAAGCCTGAAGCATCTACCACGGTAAATTCATCTTTTGCGCGCATAGTCAAAGCTATATCTTTAAAAATGCGCTCAAGTTTTGTTCCCACTGCCTTTCTTGTGGTTTTTTCCCCACACAAAGCGCAGGTTGAAGTCTCTGTTCCGTCTTCATCGAAAGTCGCATTATGATCATAAACATATTCACCCGGTTCATGCATTCTTGCAGGAAGCGCTGAAACAAAATAATTCCCGCATTCGCATGAAAACTTAACTACACCGCCTACTCCACAGGATGGTTCAGTAACAACTTCCTTGTTATATTTGTGAACATGCGTCTCAATTTTTTCTTTTATATCTATTTTTTCTTTAGCATTTCCGCAACCCACCAAACAAAGAATTGAAAATGCTACTATCAGTATTCTTTTCATTTAACCCCCTAATATACCTGAAAGTCGGTAATAGTACGATACTTAGTAGGTTCAAAATAACTATATCTATAGTAGAATCCACCATTCTCTATAGCCGAATCCAACTTGTCAACTTCAACAACACACTCATAGTTTAAATTGTCAAAATCATCAAAGAGGAAGAAAGGCACATATTCCTTCCCTTCTTCTGTCCACACACAATTATAAAGAAGAACACTGGTATCGTTGTGTGTATATACTACAAGTTCATATTTCTCATTTTCATACCAAAAATCTCTCCATGCTTTAATATCCGGATATCGATCAATCAAAGATAAATCATCTATGTTTCTAAAATCCGATACATTTCTTGTTATCATTGCATCAGAATAAATATATGCATCCCCGTAATCAAAGTGTAATTTGTACCATCCCGGTTCTAAGTAGGCTGTGACAGTATATTCTTCGCCGGGCTCCACCCCGCCAACACAATCATACCCATCTTCGTTACATCTTAGATAGATAAGTTCCTCTCTTCTGGCAATCATTGTTGTAGGCTCCATATCCGTGGAATAATTCACGAATCGACTGTTCTTAGCTGTTCTTTCATCTTCTTTACCGCAATACTTACAAATAGCAGTCTCCGTTCCATCAGTTGTGTGAGTAGCATTATGATTATATTCATAACGGCCGAAAGAATGCTCTACTGAAGCAATTGCCACATCATACGTAGCACCACAGGCGCATGTAAAAGTTCTGATACCATCTTCAGCGCAAGTAGGTTCTTTAGTTATAGTTTCTACATATTCATGGACATGTTCTTTTACTTGTCCGCATCCGGACAAAAGAATAACCGCTATAAGCGGCAAGAATATTTTAACTTTTTTCATTCAATTCCCCATTCCTATCTCAATTTAGTACTTTAACCCAATAAATTTATACCATTTTTAGGGAATTATTTCAACAAAAAAGTGCTAAAATCCGAAGATTTTAGCACTTTTAAGAAACTATGCTCTAAAATATTAAGCGTTTACGATCTTTCCGAAGTCGGGCTTAAGTGAAGCGCCGCCGATAAGTCCACCGTCAATGTTGGGCTTAGAAAGAAGTTCAGCTGCATTTGAAGCGTTCATGGAACCGCCGTACTGGATGCGAACAGCTTCTGCTGTGGGAGCATCATACATTTCAGCGATTGTTTCACGAATCATCTTACATACTTCTTCAGCCTGATCGGCTGTAGCTGTTTCGCCTGTTCCGATAGCCCAGATGGGTTCGTATGCAATAACAAGGTTCTTTACCTGGTCAGCTGTAACGTCTGTAAGGTCCCATTTGATCTGTCTCTTAATCCATTCTGCATATGTGCCTGCCTTACGAAGTGCAAGGGATTCACCGCAGCAAAGAATGGGCTTTAAGCCTGAAGCAAATGCCTTCTTAACCTTAGCGTTGATAAGAATATCGTTTTCACCGAAGATATCTCTTCTTTCGGAGTGTCCGATGATGATATATTCAACGCCTGCTTCTTTAAGCATGGGAGCTGAAATTTCACCTGTGAAAGCACCCTTATCTTCAATGTAGAAGTTTTCAGCACCAACATGTACGTTTGTGCCCTTAACTGCTTCTGCAACAGTTGTGATATCGATAGCAGGTACGCAGTAAACTACGTCAACAGCATCGTTAACTACTAAATCCTTTAATGTAGCACAGAGAGCCTTAGCTTCTGAAGGAGTCATGTTCATCTTCCAGTTGCCGGCAATAATACGTCTTCTTGACATATCCATATCTCCTTTAATTTATATTATTTGTTATCTGCAGCGTAAACACCGGGTAATTCCTTACCTTCAAGGAATTCAAGTGAAGCACCGCCGCCTGTTGAAATGTGGCTCATCTTGTCGCCAAGACCCATCTGGTTAACAGCAGCTGCTGAGTCACCGCCACCGATGATTGTTGTAGCTGAAGAATCAGCCAATGCCTTAGCTACTGATAAAGTACCTTTAGCAAGAACAGGGTTTTCAAATACACCCATAGGTCCGTTCCAAACTACAGTCTTTGCAGCCTTAACAGCGTCAGCGTAAAGCTCTGCTGTCTTGGGTCCGATATCAAGGCCTTCCTTGTCAGCAGGAATAGCATCTGAAGATACTACAGAAACTTCGATAGAAGGATTGTCGATGGGATCAGGGAAACCTGCAGCTACGGTTGTATCAACGGGAAGAAGAAGCTTCTTACCAAGCTTTTCAGCCTTAGCCATCATTTCCTTACAGTAATCAATCTTTTCATCATCAACAAGTGACTTACCGATTTCATAGCCCTTTGCCTTTAAGAAGGTAAATGCCATACCGCCACCGATGATAAGTGTATCAGCCTTTTCAAGAAGGTTATCAATAACCTTAAGCTTATCGGCAACCTTAGCGCCGCCAAGAATAGCTACGAAAGGACGTACAGGGTTTTCAACCGCATTTCCGAGGAAATCGATTTCTTTCTGCATAAGGTAACCAACTGCACAGTTACCGCCCTTAGCTCTTACAAAATCTGTAACAACAGATACAGATGCGTGTGCACGGTGTGAAGAACCGAATGCATCACATACATAGTCATCGCAAAGTGCAGCAAGTTCTTCTGCGAACTTCTTGCCTGCCTTTTCGGGCTTTGTTTCTTCTTCCATACGGAAACGAGTATTCTGAAGTAATACTACATCTCCTTCTTTCATAGCTTCAACAGCCTTTGTAGCTGCATCGCCTGTTACGTTGTAATCGGATACGAAAACAACTTCCTTACCAAGCTTAGCTGAAAGAGCCTTTGCAACGGGTGCAAGAGATTCCTTCTCGTTGGGGCCTTCTTTAACCTTACCAAGGTGTGAGCAAAGGATAACCTTGCCACCATCGGCGATCAACTTCTTAATTGTGGGAAGTGCTGCTACGATACGTGTTTCGTCTGTGATTTCACCGTTCTTTAAAGGAACGTTAAAGTCGCAACGAACAAGCACTCTCTTTCCCTTAGCAGAAAAATCATCAACTGATTTCTTATTTAATGCCATTTTTTCATCCTCCGGATTAATTTAATAAAAAATGGGTCCGGCCCTTTAAGACCGGACCCAATTCAAGGTCTTTAAGTTAAACTCAAATTACTTTAATTCTGAGAAGTACTTAATTGTACGAACCATCTGTGAAGTATATGAGTTTTCGTTGTCGTACCATGAAACAACCTGTACAAGATTGTCAGCGCCAACCATTGTCTGAGTTGCATCAAAGATTGAACCATATGTTGATCCAACGATATCGCTTGAAACGATTTCATCTTCGTTGTAACCGAATGATTCTGTAGCAGCTGCCTTCATTGCTGCGTTGATTTCTTCCTTTGTTACAGACTTTTCAACTGTAGCAACAAGGATTGTGGTAGAACCTGTAGGTGTAGGAACACGCTGAGCAGATCCGATAAGCTTTCCGTTAAGTTCAGGAATAACAAGGCCGATTGCCTTAGCTGCACCTGTTGAGTTGGGAACGATGTTGATAGCACCTGCACGAGATCTTCTTAAGTCACCCTTTCTCTGAGGACCATCAAGGATCATCTGGTCACCTGTGTAAGCGTGAATTGTGCTCATGATACCTGACTTGATACCTGCAAGATCGTTAAGAGCCTTAGCCATAGGTGCTAAGCAGTTTGTTGTACATGAAGCTGCAGAAATGATTGTATCTTCGGGCTTCAATGTCTTGTGGTTTACATTGTAAACAATTGTAGGAAGATCGTTACCTGCGGGAGCAGAAATAACAACCTTTCTTGCACCTGCATTGATGTGAGCCTGTGCCTTATCCTTTGATGTATAGAAACCTGTACATTCAAGAACTACGTCAACCTTTAATTCTCCCCAAGGAAGGTTGTTAGCATCAGCTTCTTTATAGATTGTGATTGTCTCGCCGTCAACTGTGATGTTGTCTTCGCCAGCTTCTACCTTGTGATTCTTAGCGTAGTTACCCTGTGATGAGTCATACTTTAAAAGATGAGCTAACATCTTGGGAGAGGTTAAGTCGTTGATTGCTACAACTTCGTAACCTTCTGCACCAAACATCTGTCTGAATGCAAGACGACCGATACGGCCGAAACCATTAATTGCTACTCTTACTGCCATTTTAATTTCCTCCTAGAAATTGTAATTTATTTTGTTTTGACACATCCCTTTTCCATAAACGATTGTCAAAATTTTGTCAGCGCCATTATTTTATAGTATTTATGGTGCAAATTCAATACTTTACTTCTAAAAATATTGTAAAATGAGCGCTTTTACCAAAAAGACGTTGATGATATAATTCTTTTTGTAAATAATTTGCTCTTAAAAGAGCAAATCAACCCACCATTTCAGTAAATAACATAAATTGATTAACGAAAGGATAACAAATGGCAATTTTAGCAGACCAGCACATTCACACAAACCACAGTTTTGATTCAAAAACACCGATGGAAGCTCAGGTTCTTTCAGCAATCGAAAAGGGGCTTAATCACATTTGTTTCACCGATCACAATGATTTTGATTACCCTGTAAGCGAAGATTTTCCCGAAGGCGCGTGGGAATTAAACACAGACTCCTATCTTTACGAGCTTTTAAGCTTAAGAGAAAAGTATAAAGACAAGATTCAAATCGGTTTTGGAATCGAAATCGGATTGCAGGAATCATGTTTTAGAAAGAATGCCATTCTTGCAAGGTCTCATGAATATGATTTTATAATCGGTTCCATCCATTTGGTTAACAATATCGATACTTACGACCCTAAGTTTTATGAAGGAAAAACGATAGACGAAGCCATAAAAGAATACTATCAAACCATGATAAAAAACATTAAGCAGTTTAATAATTTTGATGTTTTGGGTCACCTTGATTATATAAACAGAAAGCTTCCCGGTGGTGAGGATGCTTACGACTTTAGTAAGTACATTGATTATACAGACGAAGTATTCGATATTTTGCTTGAAAACGAAAAAGGAATCGAAATTAACACATCCGCCGTTAAAAAATATGGTTTTAAAAACCCGAATCCTTGCATCAATCTTGTAAAGCGATATAAAGAAAAAGGCGGGGAAATAATTACTGTAGGTTCAGATGCCCATGTTCCCGAAAACATAGCCGGAAGATTTGATGTAGCGGAGGAAATACTTAAAGCATGCGGATTTAAATACATAAGCGTATTTAAAGACAGAGTTGCAACATACGAAAAGTTATAAATAAAAGCCCAAGGTTTTCCTTGGGCTTTAACTATATTCTCATGCTTCTTAAATATACAACTTTTTCTTTTAAAACTCTTGCCAGATACTCAATTTCTTCTTCCGTATTATAAGGGCTTAAAGATAGTCTTATGCTGCTTCTTACATCTTCTTCCGAAAGTCCCATTGCCAAAAGAACATGTGATGGCTCATCAAGGCTTTGTACACAGGCAGCTCCCGATGAAGCACATATTCCTTCCATATCAAGGTGTATTAATAAGGTGGAGCCTTCAACGCCTTTAAAGCAAATGTTTAAAACTCCTATGCCACTTGCATTTTTGATTCCGTTAAACTTAATATCGGGAATTTCTTCAAGCAGTTTCTTTTTTAATAAATCGTAAAGATAATCTACCTTCTTAGCGTTTTCTTCAAGGTTTTCATCTGCAATTTTTGCAGCTTCGCCCATTGCGGCAATTGCGGCTATGTTTTCTGTTCCCGCTCTTAAGCCTCTCTCCTGGCTTCCGCCGTGAACAAATGGCTTAATTCTTACTCCATTTTTAACATACAAAAATCCTACGCCTTTTGGACCGTTAAACTTATGAGCGCTTGCGCTAAGTAAATCTATATACTTAAGTTTATCTTTAAATGAAACCTTTCCGTAGGCCTGGACAGAATCGGTGTGAAAATAAATATCTCTTTCTTTACAATACTTACCTATTTCATCTATGGGCTGATAAACTCCGGTTTCATTGTTTACACTCATAACAGAGACTAAAACCGTATCTTCTCTTATGGCTTCTTTTACCTTTTCAAAGCTTACAAGCCCGTTTTCATCGGGGCTTACAAAAGTCACCATAAATCCGTTTTCTTTTAAGTATTTTGCACTTTCCAAAACCGCATGGTGCTCAATTGATGTGGTGACTAAATGCCTTCCCTTATCCTTGTTTGCTTCCATGATGCCGATTAAAGCTAAGTTATCGGCCTCGGAACCTGAGCCTGTAAAAATAATCTCTTTATCATATGAACCAAGGGTCTCTGCGATTTTATGGCGAGCGTTATTGATAATACACTTAGACTCAACTCCCGCTTTATATGCCCCTTGGGCATTTGCGAAGTGATTTTTAAGGGTATCTATGTAGACTTTTAAAACTTCATCATTAATTTTTGTGGTGGCCGCATTGTCGGCATATACGTTTAATTTCATAACTAAAATAATAACAAAAGACATTCCCCTCATCAAGGGAATGTCTTTATTTATCTTATCCTCTGGGATGTGCTTTGTTGTATACGTCTCTTATTCTTGAGTGATTAAGATTTGCATAAACCTGGGTGGTGGAAATATCGGAATGTCCGAGCATTTCCTGAACGCTTCTTAAGTCTGCTCCGTTTTCAACCAGGTGAGCCGCAAACGAATGTCTTAAGGTATGAGGCGTAATGTCCGCTTCAATGCCTGCTTTCTTTGTGTAATACTTTATAAGTTTCCAAAATCCCTGTCTTGACATCGGCTGACCCGAGCAATTTACAAAAAGGATATCGGAGTTTTTATCTTCAAGCATCGTATCTCTTGATTCATCGAAGTACTTCTGCATTGCAGCCTTTGCTTCGTGTCCGAAAGGAATAACTCTTTCTTTATTTGCATCGTGGCACACAATAAAGCCCATCTGCATGTTAACGTCTTTAACATTTAAAGAAATAAGCTCTGATACTCTTATGCCGGTTGCATATAAAAGTTCAAGCATCGCCTTGTCTCTTATATCCTTAGGATTATTACCCTTAGGCTGCTCTAGGAGGCTTACGACTTCCTTTGTAGTCATAATCTCAGGAATTCGCTTTTCTACCTTTGGAGCCTTAAGTCCGTCGGAAACATCGACTTTAACTTTTCCTTCTTTGTAAAGGTAATGATAGAAAGTCTTTATGCATGCAATGTTTCTTGAAATGGTAGCCGCAGAAAACTTATTATCCTGTAAGTAGGCAATATACGAGTTTAAATCCTTTGAAGTAATCTTTGAAGGATCGGTAATTCCCTGCTCATTCATAAAGCGCTCTACCTTTGCAAGGTCACGCCTGTAGGATAATTCTGTATTCAAGGACATTTTTTTAACATTATGTAAATAAGTAATAAAAGAATTAATTTCTTTTTCCATTAATGATTTTATCCTCTTTAAACTAAGTTCTGTTAACCATTTTTTTGTCTGTAAATCATATTATAATGGACAACTATTAATAAATCAAATGTTAAAAATGCCTATTTTACGGCCTTTTCATCTCATTTATATTCAAAGCACTATATCTGTATTTCTTATGTGAACCTATGCACTAAATCTTGAAAAAAATTTTTTCAAAAAAATTTAAAACCTGCGGTATGTGGTTTACATAACGCAGGTTTCCGTAATATTTTTATGACAACTTGATTTATATTGGTAAATTTTACTGAAGCTCTTTTAAGAACTCCTCGATTCTGCCAAGGCCCTTTTCAATCTGCCCGATACTGATGGCATATGAAAGACGGATGTGATTGGGGAATCCAAAGTCCGCACAAGGAATAACCGCTACTGCATAGTCGTTAAGAAGGCACTGTGCAAGCTTTGATGCGGATCCTAACTTTTCTCCTTTATAAGAAAGCTCTACTGCCTTACTCATATCGATAAATACGTAGAAAGCACCCTGGGGCTTTGATACATCGACATAAGGCATAGCCTTTACTCTGTCATACATATATGCTCTTCTTCTGTCAAATTCCTTCTTCATCTTTTCAACATCATCCTGAGGTCCGTTTAAGGCTTCACAGGAAGCAAACTGAGCGATTGAGTTGGGATTTGATGTAAGGTGAGATTGCATAGCGGACATAAGCTTTGCAATTTCAACGCTTGAACCTGTATAACCGATTCTCCATCCTGTCATGGCATAGGACTTTGAAAGACCTGAACAGGTAATTGTTCTTTTGTAAATTTCATCGTTTAAAGAAGCGATACTTACATGCTTTTCATTTCCGTAGATAAGGTTTTCATACATTTCATCGGAAATTACATAAAAATCACGCTTGATTGCAACATCTGCAATTGCTTGAAGCTCTTTCTTTGAATAAACCATACCCGTGGGGTTGTTTGGTGAATTTAAAACCAAGGCTTTGGTCTTTTCAGTAACTGCTTCTTCAAGCTGCTTTGCCGTAATCTTGTATCCGTTTTCTTTGGTACCATAAACAAATACGGGAACACCGCCTGAAAGCTTAACCATTTCGGGATAGCTTAACCAGTAAGGTGCGGGGATGATAACTTCATCGCCTTCATTGATGATTGCGTTAAAAATATTTGTAAGGGCGTGTTTACCGCCGTTTGAAACCACTATCTGTTCGGGAGCATAGTCAAGTCCGTTAAAATCTCTGAACTTTTTGCTGATGGCTGCCTTTAATTCATTTGTACCTGATGCAGGTGTGTATTTTGTAAATCCTGTTTCAATTGCTTTGATTGCTGCGTCGCAAATATTCTTAGGTGTGTTAAAATCCGGCTCTCCTGCGCCAAATCCAACCACATCAACACCGCTTTTCTTTAATTCCTTAGCTTTTGCTGTAATTGCAAGAGTTGATGACGGCTTTACATCCATAGCCTTTTGAGATAACGAAAGTGACATGTCTTCCTCCAAAATGCATTTTTACTGAGTTTTTTTAATTTTATCGTGACGGTTTTATTGTGTCAATACATTTTAGGATAATTGTATACAATTATCCAATGAGCGTTTTTTATCATTATATTTTTGTTAAAGGTTACTATTTATGCATACTTTATTGCATAGAAAAACCCCGTCATATAGACGGGGTTTAAACTACAATCTGCTCTCTGAACAGGTAAGATATATTATTTGATAGTACTTGGACACTTCTTTAAGTAAGCGCTTCGCTTCCGCCACTTTCTTATCATCAAGATTAACAAAGGGATCGTCCAAAATGAGCATGGGCCTTTCCTCTTCATACATGGCATCCGCCACCGCAAGGCGCATGCAAAAGCCTATAAGATCTTTGTAACCTAAGCTTAAAAATCCCGTGCTTCTTTGCATCCCCTTCTCTTCTTTTGTGATAACCATATTTGCATCAATGTGGAAGTTCTTAGCATCTTCTTTTGTAAGGTAAGAATAATACTTTATAAATCCTTTAAGCAAAGGTTCCATATATTTTTGCGTAAGAATTTCTTTTGCCTTTGCCAAGTAATCCGAAGCAACCGAAATAAGAGAGAGTTTGTTTGTTTTTTCTTCTATCTCACTTGTAAGACTTGTAAGCTCTTCAGTCTCTTCCTGTCTTTGCTCAAACTTTTGCTCATAGTCATCGTAGGTGCGGCTGTCGGTTGAAAGGTTGCTTCTTAGTTCTTCCAAGGTTTCATTTAAGACTCTTTCTTTTTCGTGAATCTCATCAAATGTCATCATTGATTCATTGTTTAGGGTTTCACTTATCAAAGAAAGATCGTTTTCTTCAGAAAATGTTTTTAATCTGCTCTTTGCATCTTCCAAAATTGCACAAACGCCTTCATACTCCGTTACCACATCATAAACATCCGAAACGGTTTTAGAAATGTCGATTCCGGGCTCGATCATATATCCTTTAAGCGCCGTAATAAGGTCATTTTTAATGCTTTCTTTATTGGCTTTTGCTCTTACAAGGGCATCGCTTTTTTGCTTTAAGGATTCAAAATGCTTTGCTTTTCCTTTTAAATCCGCAAGCTTTTCCGTTAATTCATCGTCACTTGCAAACACACCGTATTTAGAAAGAAACTCTTTGATCTCACTTTGAACTTGATTTAAGTCATTGCTTCCTTCGACTTTGTCTAACTGCTTCTTCTTATCGTATAAAGTTTTATACTCATAGATGCTTCTGGAAAGATTCTGAAGGTCGAAAGATACTCTTTCTTCATCAAATGGCATATCAAACTTAGATAAAAAGTTTGATACATATTCTTTGTTTACATCTATCTTTTCATAAAGCTCATTTAGCCTTTCTTCTGCCTTTATTAAAAGCGGATCCTTTTGGGCCTTTCTTTTATGAGTAATAAATAATACTACTCCGAGAATTAAAAATACTACTGCCAAAAAGAAACCAATGTATGTATAGTATCTTGAAACAACAAGCCCTCTAAAAAGGAAAGAAACAAAAGCGAAAGCAAAAGAGAAGAAAATAAATATGCTTCCTAAGATGCTAAAGCCACCCTTTTTCCTGTTATCTTCATCAAGCTTAGCGCTAAGACCTGCACGCTCGTTTGAATACTTATTTAATAAAGAAACGTCTTCAATGCATCTGTTTACTTCATTTTCCGCATTAATCGGAGAATTAAAAACTTCATTGAAGTTTTCAAGAGTTTCTTTTTCTTCATCGGTTAAGGCGTACTTTGCATAAAGAGTTTTATTGTTTGAAAGCTCTCTTGCCTTTATTAAAAGATCTTCTATTTTAGAATCAGAAGGCACCTCATCTTTAAACATTTCCAAGAGATTTGAAAAAATCAAGGTTTCCGCCTCTGACATTGCGGTGTCTTTAATAACGGCATCGGCTTCTTTTATTTTGTCACAGGCTTCTTCCCAAGCTTTACATTCGTTTAAGCTTGGAACGTTTCCTTTAAAAAACGCTCTTCTTTCTTCCTTCTGCTTTTCCTTTATGCTTATTTCTTCAAGAAGTTTGTCGTATGTTTTCTTTAAATTTAAGCATTTTTCATATTGTGAAACCGCTGCTTTTTGACTTGATAAAAAGTCTAACTTATCTTTTGCTTCATTAATCTTTTCTTTGGTTTGAGACATTCTTCCCTCAATTTCTCTTAAGACGTCCTCCACCCCGTTTGAAGCTAAGATTCTGCTTTTTAACAAAGACTGTCTTTCCTTTAGCTTATAAATTTCGCCGGTCTTTCTGGTCTTTGAATATGCATTCAATGCATCCTTTAAGCTTTCCTGCGCGCTTGCATATTTATTTAAATCTATACTGTCAGTGATGTTTCCAAGCTTAGCGTTTATATCATCCGTAACCGATGTATTTGAAGAATCGTTTTGGCTTATATATATAGTCTTCATAAAAGACTCTGCATTTATTGAAAACAATTCTTCTCCGATATTATCGCTAAAATCTTTTGACAAAAGATTTGTGCTTAAATCTCTTAGTTCAAAAGAATCTTCCGAAGCCTTTGCACCAAAGAAACGGCTTAACACATATTTTTTACCGCCTGTTTCAAATGTGACGCTTCCTCCGAAAGAGCCTCCCTGCCATGGCGCAAAGCGTTTTCTTTCACATGTTAACTCATCTTTTTTGCCTTCTCCGTTAAGGCCGTAAAACATGGCTCTTAAAAAAGAAGCAAGTGTGCTTTTGCCCCAGCCGTTTTCTTTAATGGTGATGTTTAAATCATCATTAAAACTAATATCTTCAGAACTTAACACACCAAAGCTTTCTATATGACACGAAATAAGTCTCATAGTGTTGTCTTACCTCCCATAAGTGCATTAAGTCCGAATTTGATTACTTCTCCCTTCTCTTCATCCGATATTTCATCGGAAGATAAAACCTGTCGCACAAATTCACCCTTTAATGATTTATCAAGCATGTAATCCTTGGGGTCCACATAAATTTCAGTCTTATCGTATACTTTCACAAAGTAATAGTCGCCCTCTAATGTGTGGCGAATAAAATCTGTGTCCTTTTCAAAATCAACATCGACTTTTCCCGTAAGAACGATTTTTACAAGGTCATTTGACGTAATGTTTTCTTTCTTTAGAGTTTTTTTAACCTCTTCAATCATTGAAAGGGTGCCGTCGCACATACTTACATCCACGTTTACTTCAAATAAATGCCTTTTTGCAAAAGGAACAAAGGTATCCGTAACGGTACCTTTTTCTTCATCAATGTCAAGCACCACAAATCCGTGCTCTCCTGTTTCATCAAAGCCTCTTCCCTCTAAGCAGCCGCAATAGCAGGCCTTACCCATGGCATCAAGCTCCCAGGATTTATATGCATGCACATGGCCAAGGGCAAGATAATTGATACCCTTGTTTTTAAATGCTCTTACATTAATGGTCTCGGCTTTTTCCACACAAACAGTGTCCGTATCCTGACCGTGAAGCATAACAATATTTATTTTTGATGGGTCGGGAGAAAAAATGTTTGTGACGTTTTCTGTGTTGCTTCCGTTTAGCTCAACTCCGTAAAGCATTACCTTATCTTCTTTATCAAGGGAGTAGCCGGTCCATGAATCATTAAACAAATATAGATTATCGGGCTTGTCATCCAAAACATCTATTGCCGTGTTTTCGTCATGATTGCCCCTAAGATAATAAAATGAAATATCGGGATTGTTTATCAAAAGATTTTTAAAAGTGTTTCTTGAAAGGGCGGATGTGTTTCTTGTATCAAACAAATCCCCCGCAATCAAAATCGCACTTACATTTTCTTCTTTTGCATAAGAAACCAAAGACACAAATGCTTTAAGGATTTCGTCTCTGCGTTCTTTCGCCTTATCCTTAGGTAGATTTGCACTTAGTTTTGAATCAAGATGAATGTCCCCGGTATGAATAACCTTCATAAAAACCCCACTTTACTTATATTTTAATTTCTGTCCACTTTCCCTTAGAAAATCTGACAGAGCCAAAAACGAATCTTGAAAACTGATCTGCCACAACCCCTAACCAAACTCCGATAATTCCAAAGCCCAGTACATATCCTCCAAGATATGAAAACAGGGTTCTTATTATAGTTACGCTTATTATTGAAGCAACTGCGGTATAGGCTGTATCTCCCGCTCCTCTTAAACATCCCATGTAAATAACCTGAGAAATCTGAAGCACCACAACAAAAACAATAACTCTCATTATGTTTACGCCTATATTGACAATATACTCATCAGAAAAGAAAGCACTCATCATAAGCCTTGCGCCAAAGAAGTATATAACGGCCAAAGCCGCCGCAATGACTCCGCCTACAGCTCTGCAGGTTTTTCCGTATTCCTTGGCAAGATCTTTGTTCTTTTCTCCAAGGCTCTTTCCTATAAGAGCAACCGCTGTAACCTGAAGTCCGTCTCCAAAGGCAAAAGAAAGTCCCATAATGTTCATGCCCACCTGATGAGCCGCCATTTCATAGGTGCCCATGTCTGCCGCCATTATTGCCGTAGCCATAAAGCCTACACGCATCAAAACCTGTTCAAAGAAAACGGAATAACCGACCTTTACTATTGAAATCAAAGAGTCGATACCGGGCCTTATCTTTTCTTTTATTATATAAGGAATGCTTACAAAGCAATCTTTTTCAAACAGTGATGCAATGCTCATAAAGCATGCAACAACAGTACCAAGAACCGTCGCAAGGGCTGCGCCCACAATACCAAGAGCAGGGAAACCTAAATGTCCTCCTATCAAAAGATAGTTAAAGATAATGTTTATAACTCCCGATGTAACGTTGGTTCTCATTGTGATCTTAGTGTTGCCCGCACCTCTTTGAGCTGAATTTACGCCCATCTGGATGCAGTCAAAGATCATGCCGCCCATGATTATTCTAAAGTAGGTAACGGCGTCTTTATGAGTGTCTGCATTGGATCCGCAAAAGTTTATTATTCCGTTAGCCGCTCCAACCAATACTATACTTAATACCACAGCCAAAATGACTATTAGAATAAGGGAAGTAAGCATTATGGAGTTTGCCGCTTTTTTATTCTTTTCTCCTCTTCTTCTTGCCACAAGCGCGGATACCGCAACATTAATTGCAAAGAAGGCCGCAAGCCCCATGAATTTAGGCTGAGTGGTGAGACCTACCGCAGCTACGGAATTTGGCCCCAATGAACTTACCATGTATGAATCGATGAGCCCCGCAAAGGCTCTGAAAAATGACTCGACTACCGCGGGCCAAGCCATTCTTAATACGTTTTTTAGCGTGCTTTCATTCTCGTTTGTATTCATAATAACCTCTATCGAATTATAGCATAAAAAGAGGTAAGATAAACTTAGTTAAACTTATATTCACAAAAAATTCCATAAATACTTCAATTGTTTCATTGTATGATTTTTGCTTTTTAAATATAGTTAATTATGAAGAACTTTAATTGGAGGATTACATGAACAAAGAAAACGAACTTTGGCTTGAGGAAACGCTTAAAAAGACTATGGAAAAGATAAGCACCGTTGCAGACAGAAGTTACGGAAAAGTGCCCTACACTACCGTTAACGGTCGCTTTGATGATAAGTCAAATACTGATAACCCGGCCGACATTAACTGGTGGACCAACGGATTTTACGGCGGTATCTTGTGGCTTATGTACCATGAAACCAAAGAAGAAAAATATAAAAAAATGGCAAAAGAAATTGCCGATAAAATAAGCGTTTGCTTTGACAGATACTATAATTTAGACCACGATATGGGATTTTTGTGGCTTCCCACAGACGTAGCCGATTACAAAGAAACAGGCTCAGAAGTCGGAAGAAAGCGCGGACTTCATGCAGCAAACATCTTAGCCGGACGCTTTAATCCCGTTGCCAATTATATAAGAGCATGGAATGACGGCGTGGGAAAAGAAAACGGCCCCACTTCAAACGTTGGCTGGTGTATTATAGACTGCTTAATGAATCTTCCCCTTTTATACTGGGCATCGGAAGAAACGGGCGATCCGAGATTTAAATATGTGGCCATGAAGCATGCTGATATGGCAATAAAGAACTTCCTTAGAGAAGACGGCTCCGTTAATCATATCGTTGAGTTAAATCCTAATACGGGAGAATTCGTACAAAGCTTCGGAGGCCAGGGTTACGGCCATGGTTCTTCCTGGACAAGAGGTCAAAGCTGGGCTTTATACGGTTTCCTTTTTAGCTACTTACACACTAAAGAAGAAAGATATCTTGAAGCATCTAAAAAAGTTGCCTCATACTTTTGCGACAATATTCCGGAAAGCGGGCTTATTCCCGTTGATTTTAGGCAGCCTAAAGAACCTGCATATGAAGACTCTACCGCAGCCGCAATTGCTTCATGCGGTTTGATTGAGTTATCAAAGATTTCTGAAGGTAAAGAAAAAGAAAAGTATTTGGATAGCGCAATAAAAATGTTAAAAGCTTTAACTTACAATCGTTGCGATTTTTCTTTGGATACAGACAATATCGTTAACTACTGCACCGCTTCATATCACGATAATAAGCACCATTTCTCGATTATCTACGGTGACTATTATTATCTTGAAGCATTGCTTAAGTTAAAAGGGAACGAACTCTTCATCTGGTAAGGAGACATCATGGCATTTACATATAAATCATCCGACAAAACACTAAGCCCTTACACAGGGCTTACAAGAGAATCCTGGATAGAGGCGGGAATATATTTGCTTGAAGGATGCTTTAAAAACATACCTTCTTTTGATCATCCCATAGTGCTTCCAAGAAAAGATACAAAGGTTACCTATCCTCATTTGGATGCTCCTGAAAGCGAACAGGCACAGCAACGCCTTGCGGAAATCTTTGAAGGCCTTACCCGCACCTTCTTTATAGCTTCCGTTATAATACACGAGCGTCCCGACTTAACCATAAATAACATAAATCTAAAGGATTATTATAAAAAGCACATATTAAGAGTGGTTGATCCAAAGGATGAATTGTTTGTGGGTAGTTATGAATCTTTAAAGAAACTGACAGGCTCAAGCGACCCCACAAGGCCTTATCAGCAGACTGTTGAAACCTGTGCCTTGGTTATAGGTTTATGGCTTTCAAAAGATGAAATCTGGGATACATATACAAAAGAAGAAAAAGACTTGATTGCAAGTTTCTTAAACGGATTTGCAAACGCTTCCACCGTTCCTCAAAACTGGAGGCTTTTCAATATGCTTGATTTAGCCTTCTTACATATGAACGGCTATGAAATAGATAAAAGCATAATGACAGACCATGCCACAGAGATTTTAAACTATTATGTGGGAGACGGCTGGTACAGAGACGGCCAGTGCTTTGACTACTACTCTTGCTGGGCATTCAATATGTATGCTCCCATTTGGAATATATGGTACGGTTATGAGAATCTTCCATACATTGCAAAGAAGTTTGAAAAGCACTCAAATTCCTTAATGAAAACTTACGCCGATTTCTTTGATAAAAACGGCTACACAAACATGTGGGGAAGATCGAATATATACAGATTTGCTTCCACAAGCGCTTTTGCGGGAAACCTCCTCTTGGAAAAATCATCCGTTGATCCGGGCCTTGCAAGAAGAATTGCTTCCGGCTCCATGCTTCAGTTTTTAGAGCGTGAAGATTTTCTTTATAAGGGTGTCCCTACTTTGGGATTTTACGGAGAGTTTAAGCCTTTGGTGCAGGGCTATTCTTGCGCCGAGTCGCCTTATTGGCTTGGAAAGGCATTTTTGTTCCTGCATTTTGATAAAGACCATCCCTTCTGGACTAGCAAAGAAAATAACGGAACCTGGGAAAAGCTATCTTTCGGCGCAGTAAAAGAAACAACTCTTGACGGCCCCGCTCTTTGCTTTACTAACCATGCAGGAAATTCAGAAACCATTTTAAGAACCGGAAAAGTAAGGAAAGAAAAATCCGATCTTCACGGAATGTGGAACTATTCAAAGCTTAGCTATAACACTAAGTTTCCTTGGGAATCAACTCCCATAATGGATAAAGAAACCAATCTTAAAACAGGTGATGTGGAATCTGAAGCTTACGTTATTAAAGATATAACCACAGACCGTGTTCTATACGGAAACACTACTTTTTGGTGTGGCGAAAAAGACGAAGTTTTATACAGAAGGTTGTTCTTTGATTTTGAAATGGAGAATGAAAACCACTGGAATCAGGCAATTAACTTGGCAGATTTCCCCGTTTCAAAGGGAATAATGAGAGTTGATAAATTAAGGCTGTTTAGACGTCCTGTTTTAGTAACCCTTGGTTCCTACGGTTTTCCAGATAACGCTACAAGCGTTAAGGTTATTGAGAAAGGAAATGCCAAAGCAATCGTTTTAAAGGGCAAGGATGCAAAGGGCACCAAAAAACAGATGGCCATGACAATTTACGATGGATTTGATGATATAAACATCACTCATTCCAAGGGGTCAAATCCCGACAGTGAGAATTCAATCGTAATATATGCCACTGCAAAAAGAGAGAATATGTACGATGCAAAAGAGCCCTATGTTTTAGTGTCGCAGGTAATTACTTCAGAAGGCGATGAGGATTTAAAAGAGTCAGAGATTTTCCCCATTGAAGAAATTACATATGAGGATGAGTTTAAAACCGGTTCTTACGGCAATGTGATTGTTAAATTAAAAAATGGTGATTTTAAAGAAATAAATTACGCAAAGATTGAAAGAAATCTTACTTTATAAAGAAAGAAGCCCTGCTTGCGCAGGGCTTTAATTATTTTAAAAATCCGTTTACTATCTGTTCTTCTGCTTCCTGTTCCGTAAGACCTAATGTCATAAGCTTAATAATCTGCTCTCCCGCTATTTTTCCGATTGCAGCTTCGTGAATCAAAGAAGCGTCAACGTTTGATGCAATAAGCTTCGGAACAGCCGTTACAACAGCTTCATCCATAATAATGGCATCACATTCCGAGTGACCGTTACACTGCGAATTTCCGTTTATACATGAAACAAATTCCTGCTTAGATTTGCCTTTTGCAACGGACCTTGAAGCCACATTTGCACTTGAGTTTTTACCGTTTAAATCAACATTGAATTCGGTTCTTGCATACTGTTCTTCATGAGTTAAAAGCTTTTCATGGATTATTAAAGTAGCATCGTCGGAAAGCGTGCCGTTAGTGATACGATTGGTGGAATCAATACCTTTTATTTGAGTGGTCTCCATCTCAAGATAAGCGCCCTCTTTTAAATCAAAGTTGGTGGTGGGGTCCATAACGTTTGTGCCCCTTCCGTCTGCCTCGCCGTAATGCTTTTCAACATACTTTACCCTAGCGTTTTTGTCCAAATGGAAGGAATGAATTCCCACATGGGAAGATTCCTGGTCACCGCAATTGTGAATTCCACATCCCGCAACTATTAAAACATCAGCGCCTTCTCCAACGTAAAAATCGTTATAGACTACATCCTTTAGCCCTGTCTCACTTATGATTACAGGAATATGCACACTTTCATTTTTGGTGCCGGGAGCAATAAAAATATCTATACCCGACTTATCTTCTTTTGGAACAATATTTATATTTGCGGAAGATGCTCTTCCGATGGATTTGCCGTCTTTTCGAATATTGTAAGCCCCTGTTGGAATTTCATGAAGGTCGGCTACTTCTTTTAGTATTTTCTTTGTAACTTCATCCATTAAAGCTTACCTCCATCATCAAGCTTTGGACATCTTTGAGAAGAATTATCGCAAAACCATTTATCAAAAATAATATCTTTCGGCCCGTCGTCAGAAACTTTACCGTCAGCCAAAACAATAATTCTGTCCGCAGTTTTTAAAAGCTTTTCCTGATGAGAAATAACGATAATTGTACCGTCTATCTTTCTGTGCATGCTTTCAAAAACTTCTATTAAGCTTCCAAAGCTCCAGATGTCAATTCCTGCCTCAGGCTCATCAAAAATTGATACCTTAGTGCCTCTGGCAATAGCTATTGCTATTTCAATACGTTTAAGCTCGCCTCCGGATAAAGAAGCATTTATTTCTCTGTCAATATAGTCTCTTGCGCAAAGGCCGACTTCCGATAAAATATTGCAAGCCTCCGAAACGCTTGTATCTTTTCCTGCAGCAAAGGTGATTAAATCCTTTACCGTAAGCCCTTTAAAACGAACCGGCTGCTGAAACGCAAAGCTTATTCCTTTGTTGGCTCTCTCGGTAATAGAAAGATTTGTAATGTCTTCTCCGTCCAATATAATAGATCCGGAAGTAGGCTTTACAATACCTGCTATTATCTTTGCAAGGGTAGATTTACCGCTTCCGTTGGGGCCTGTGATTGCGGTAAAGCCTTTGTCTATTTTTAAGCTTACATTATTTAATATTTCAAGGTTATCTTCAACCTCATAACTGATATTCTTTAATTCAAGCATTTTAACCTCTTTTATTCACTGACAACGTCTTCGTTTGATCTATAGAAAGTAAAACTTCCGTCATCAAGAAGCTTTCCGGAATCGTTTCTTATTTTAACTTTAACAACTATCAAGTGGTTTCCGCCGCGTACTCTCTTAGCTTCACAATAGATATAATCTTTACTTACGGCAGGCTCTAAATAATTCATATTGCCTTCCACTGTGGTGCAAAACTTTCCGCTCATGCAGGCCACGCAACCGCCCAAAATATCAGCGAAAGAATAAAGCACACCGCCGTGAACCGACCCATAATTGTTTTTAACATTTTCTTTAAATGGAATTCTTGCCTTAATAAACTTTTCTTCAAATTCAAGAATCTCAATTCCAAGGTGCCTTGAAAAATCATCTTCAATCAAGACCTTGGTCATCTTATCTCTTAATTGTTCAAATGTTGCTTGCATAATCCAACTCCGTAAAATTTTTCCATAGGTATATTATCACATTTATATAAATGATTCTATTAAATAACACTTAAAATCATTCATCGTGACTTACGCTTATGCCCTCACCGAAATTTGTTTCTTTCAGTTCTTTAGAACGCCTTTCGTAATCGATTTTAAAATCTCTTGAAGAAATAAGCCTGCAGCCTTCACTTCTTATTATGATTTGTTCAACGCCGTCGCTTGTCACGACATGTATGTCATATTTCTTTCCGTTTTCGTGAGCATACCGCTCTATGTAGTGATCCGCAGTCTCTGCAGTCTTTGTGTAAACCACCTTAATATTTGAATAGTCGATTTCCTCGGTTTTATGGTCTTTTACTTTATAAGCATCAAATACCAGAATAGCCTTTATATCCGTTAAAGCACTGTAATTACTTACAATGTCCATAAGCCGTCCCGCGGCTCCGTTAATGTTTGATTTGGCTATTTCAGAAAGCTCATCCCAAGAAAAAACAACGTTGTATCCGTCCACCAAAAGATACTCTTCTTTCTTTGGAGTGCCTTTATATATTACGGGCTTTTCAACACTTCTTCCACCCACTCTTCTTTTATTTAGAAGTTCCTTGCTTATGCCTTTATGGCTCATTTGGTCTTTCTTTTTATTTGAAAAAGCTGTTTTATTTATAATGTCATCAACTTCTTCTGTAGATAGGAAAATATCTTTGGTTTCTTTAGACCTTGATATTGTTTCACCTGATTTATCATCCAAGGCATCCGTTTCTTTCCCCGATAAAGGAAGATGCATATAATCAAAAACTTCACTCCATGGCACAATAAAGCTTGAACCGTTGGCGCAGAAAACGGAATCGGGAGTGTTTCTAACATCATTTTCAGGAATATAGTTTTTATCACGTAAAACTTCTTCTGTATTGTGGCATGGCGCATATCCGTGAAAAGAAACGCTTAAGCTTCCCTTTCCCTTAGAATAAGCCCTTACTTCCTTAGCATATCCGTTTAAAGTCGAAACAGGTGCAATGCCCGTAATAACGGCTTCCTCCTGCCTTTGACTTGTTACTTCCGATGTGCCCCACATTCTGTCTATATCAAGCATTGCTCTTCCCACACAGTCAGAAGGAACCGTAAGTTCATAATCGTAGAATGGCTCAAGCAGCACCGATTCTGTTTGCATAAGTCCCTGACGAACTGCCCTGTAGGTTGCTTGCCTAAAGTCTCCGCCCTCAGTATGCTTTGGATGGGCCTTACCGGAAACGAGTGTTATTTTCATATCCGTAATGGGTGAACCTGTTAACACTCCTCTGTGATTCTTTTCATGAAGATGGGTTAAAATAAGCCTTTGCCAGTTAAGAGCCAACTCATTCTCGCTTACACTACTCTCAAATATAAGCCCCTCTCCCCTGTCTAAGGGTTCAAGCTTTAAATGCACCTCCGCATAGTGTCTCAATGGTTCAAAATGGCCAACACCCTCTACGGTATCCTCTATAGTTTCTTTGTATAGAATCTTTCCGGTCGAAAATGTGACGTCTATGTCATATCTATCCTTAATCTGCTTTGTCAAAATCTCGGTTTGAACTTCACCCATTAAATGAACATAGATATCTTTTGTTATTTCATCAAAAGAAACTTCCAAAGTAGGCTCCTCTTCTTCAAGAAGTTTTAATAGCCTGTGCATTTCAACCGAATCTATGTGTTTGGGATAGTTTACCGCATACAATAAAACAGGTGTAAAGGATGTTTCATGAAAGAAGGCATTATTTCCGTAAACAGAACCTGCCTTTGATTCTTTAAGGCCCGTTACGGCGCAAATATCTCCCGAAAGCACTTCATTTACGCTTTCATACTTATCCCCTGAATATATCCTTATTTCGTTAACTTTTTCCTCATTTAAAAGATCTTTAACCCTTAAAGAGCCACCCGTTATTTTTAAATGAGTCAATCTGTTTCCGTTTTTATCTTTTGATATTTTATAGCAAAGGGCTCCGAATGAATCAGGATATGCTTTACTCTCCGAGTATTCACACAGAGTGTCCAAAAGCTCATCCACGCCTTCCATTTTTAAAGCAGAGCCAAAACACACAGGAAATATTTCACAGCTAAAAACAGCCTTCCTTAAATTATCCTTTGATATAGCTTCTGTAGACAAGAATTCGTTAAGCAAAGCTTCGTTTGCCGTTGCTGCCTCTTCATAGAACTCTTCATTACAAGGATCTGAAAAATCTATTACTTCATTTGAAAGTTCTTTCTTTAAATTTTCAAGTATCCTTTCTTTTGGCAAATCGGATAAATCAATTTTATTTACAAATATAAAAGTAGGGATGCCTGCTTTTCTAAGAAGCTTCCAAATAGTTTTTGTGTGCGCCCTCACTAAATCCGTAGCGCTTACTATAAGTATTGCTTCATCCAAAACAGAAATGGTTCTCTCCATTTCTGCGCCAAAATCTATATGTCCGGGAGTGTCCACCATAATAAACTGCGTGTCTTTATAGTTTAGGCGCGCAGTCTTTGAAAAAATGGTTATTCCACGTTCTCTTTCATATTTGTCGGTATCAAGAAAGCTATCCTTGTTATCAACTCTTCCGGCCTTCCTAATGCTACCCGCTTTAAACAAAAGCCCTTCCGACAAAGTTGTTTTTCCGGCATCAACATGTGCCAGAATTCCAATTGCGATTTTCTTCATGTAAAGATTGTATCATAAGAGGGCTCTATCTGCTTCTTTTCTTTTAAGAATAAAGCATTTATAATTTTACTTATGAAAAGAAACGTAACCTTTGAAGAAATATCCGACAATAAAAAATACACTCATGATGATTTGGCAAAAATCTCTTGTAACGGATGCTTAAACTGCCACGAATGCTGTGATTTTACGGATGATACTATTCACCTTGATCCCTATGATATCTTCTTTCTTTCCAAAAACCTTAATCTAAGTTTTGAAGAAATGCTTGGGAAATACATTGATTTAACGGTGATTGATTCTGTGGTGACTCCTTACTTGAAAAAGGATGAAGCATCAAAAGCCTGCGTGTTTTTAAATAGTGAGGGACGTTGCAATATACATGCTTTTCGCCCCGGATTTTGCAGGATGTTTCCCTTGGGAAGAATTTATGAAGATGACGGGGATAGTTTTAAGTATTTTATCCAGGTGCACGAATGTCCCTATCCAAACAAGTCAAAGGTCAAGATAAAGCAATGGCTTGGGATTGATGGCATTTCAAAATACGAAGAATATGTGCTAAGCTGGCACAATATTTTAAAAAACATTACGGAATGTGCTATTGATAACCCGGATTTACTAAGTGCAGTAAACACTAAACTATTAAGTCTTTTCTTTGTAACGCCCTACTCTTACGAAGAAGACTTTTATGATCAATTTAAGGAAAGACTAAATACATGGAGCAAATAACAGAAAGAGTAATACTAGTTGGAATTGATTCAAATGAAGGCTTTGATGAGGAAGCTTCTTTGGAAGAGCTTAAGCTCTTGGCAAAGACTGCGGGTGCCGAGACTCTTGGCACCATAATTCAGGCAAGAGAAAACGTTCATCCCACAACATATATCGGTAAAGGTAAAATTTTAGAAGTAAAAGAAGCCATCGATAATCTTGGCGCCACAGGCGTTATTTTTGATGATGAGCTTACTCCTTCACAAATGAACAATCTATCAAAAGAGCTTGATACAAAGGTAATGGACAGAACGGTTTTGATTCTTGATATTTTTGCTTCAAGAGCAAATACCGCAGAAGGAAAAATCCAGGTTGAGCTTGCTCAGCTTCGCTACTCTCTTACAAGGCTTGCGGGATACGGAAAATCCATGTCAAGGCTTGGCGGTGGTATCGGCACAAGAGGTCCCGGTGAATCAAAACTTGAATCCGACAGACGTGTAATAAGAAACCGAATTTCAAAATTAAAGAAAGAGCTTAGCGAAATAATTAAGCATAGAGACGTTAAAAGGTCCCAAAGAAAGCGAAACAACATTCCCGTGGTATCACTTGTGGGATACACAAACGCCGGAAAATCGACCCTTTTAAATACATTAACAAATGCAGGGGTTTTCTCGGAAGATAAGCTCTTTGCTACCTTAGACCCCACCACAAAGAAATTTGTTTTACCAAGCAAAGAAACGGTTCTTTTAACAGACACCGTAGGTTTTATAAATAAGCTTCCCCATCACTTGATTGAAGCTTTTAAAAGTACTTTGGAAGAAGCAAAATACGCTGACATTATTGTGCATGTAGTAGATGCTTCAAATCCGGAAGCCTACAATCAGATGGAGGTCGTTTATAAAACTCTTGACAGTCTTGATATTCATTCTAAGCCTGTCATCACTTTATTTAATAAATGTGACCTCTGCCACGATAAGCCTGCACTTAAAGATATAAACGCCACTAAGTCTTTAAATGTATCTGCTATAGATATAAACACTCTTGATAGTTTTTCAAAAGCTATAGAAGAAATACTTTCAGACAGAAAAATCTACTTTGAAAAGCTATATTCCTTTAATGAAGCAGGTATAATTCAAAGAATAAGAAAAAGCGGTCAGCTTTTAAGTGAAGAGTATAAGGAAGACGGAATATTCGTTAAAGCCTATATTCCAAAAGATCTTGTGGGCCGAGTATAAATAATAAAGCCTTTCCGATTCAATCGGAAAGGCTTTTATTTTAACCTATAGATTCAATTATTTTTCCTGCCACATATACACCGCTTGCAGAGGCATGTGAAAGAGAATGTGTCACTCCGCTTCCGTCTCCTATGATGTATAAGCCCTTGTAGCTTGTTTCAAGATTTTCATCAAGTTTAACTTCCATATTATAAAACTTAACTTCTACACCGTATAACAATGTATCGTCGTTTGCTGTACCGGGAGCAATCTTATCAAGAGCATAAATCATTTCGATAATGCCGTCTAAGATACGCTTGGGAAGAACAAGGCTTAAATCGCCGGGAGTAGCATCCAAAGTAGGACGAATGGTACCCTCTTCTATTCTCTTTGCATTTGAACGTCTTCCTCTTTCAAGGTCACCGAAACGCTGTACGATTACTCCGCCACCAAGCATATTTGAAAGGCGGGCAATAGATTCACCATATCCGTTTGAATCCTTGAAAGGCTCTGAAAAGTGCTTTGATACAAGCAATGCAAAGTTGGTATTCTCTGTCTTCTTTGAAGGATCTTCAAAGCTGTGTCCGTTAACCGTCACAATACCGTTTGTATTTTCATTTACCACAATACCGTTTGGATTCATACAGAAGGTTCTTACTGCATCTTCAAACTTTTCTGTACGATAAACGATTTTACTTTCATATAAAGCGTCTGTAAGATGTGAAAAAATAGCTGCCGGTATTTCCACTCTTACACCTATATCCACACGATTTGAAAGAGTGTCTATATTTAACTCCTTACAAACCTCTTCAATCCATTTGCTTCCGCTTCTTCCTACAGAAACGATACACTTCTTGGCTTCTACGTACTCGTCTCCGTAATAAACTTTGTATCCGTCTTTTTCGGCTTCAATCTTTGTAACGGGTGTTCTGAATCTAAATTCAATCTTATCCTTCATTTCGTTATAAAGATTTTCAAGCACGATATAGTTAATATCCGTTCCCAAATGACGTACGCTTGCATCAAGAAGAGTAAGCTTATTCTGCATGCAGACTTTTTTAAACTCGCTTCCTGCGGTAGAAAACATCTTTGTGCCTTCGCCGCCGTGAGACATGTTGATGTCATCAACGTATCTCATAAGCTCCAAAGCTTTATCTTTTCCAATATATTGATATAAAGTACCGCCAAAATCATTGGTGATATTATATTTTCCGTCTGAAAAAGCTCCCGCTCCTCCAAAGCCGTTCATAATGGCACATGTAGGACATTTAATGCAGGATTTAACCTTTTTACCATCAATAGGGCAATGACGCTTATCCAAAGGATTTCCGGTTTCAAAAACCAAAACCTTTAATTTAGGTGCCTTCTTCATAAGCTCGTAAGCACTGAAGATTCCTCCGGGACCTGCGCCGATTATCACAACATCATATTTCATAAATATATCTCCCAAAACTTATGTTTTTTACTCAGTAAGTATACCATAAAAAAACTCACCGCAACAGACTATACTTTAGTACGTTGCAGTGAGTTTTTCAATAGATTTAAAAATTATTTTTGATAAACTCTGTGGCCTCCGAACAATATCTTATTTCCGTAAGCATACATAGGGTCTAAAACGATTTTTGTCTGATAATCGACCGCTTCACCTCTTATTAATGCTTTATGATTGATACAGTAAACCGGTTCTTCTTCAAGATGCCTCTTTATATTCTCATTGGATAATTTATCCATAAACCAATCTCTGTCATTTGGAAGAATATACTTATCGCAAAGCCTAATCTTAAATTCCTCAAATCCTCTTTGAGTGGCCGCCTGAAGCCATCCGTCTTCTTCTCCCTGAGCTTCATACACATCTATGTTGTCATCGTCTAAGTCCACAAACAAAATGCTGTTAAAGTCTGACACAAACGCGGCTATAACCGAAGCCTGTCTCTTAATAAGTTCCTTATCCGCCAATACATTTACATCATCGTTATATTTTAAGATATCTAAAAACCATTTACTCTCGGGAAGTTTGATTCCGCCTTCAACATATCCTTTGATTAGTTCAAAAGTAGCCATCATGAAGCGGATAATAACTTCAATAGTATTTCCCTTGCAGATTTTACCCTGAAGCTGTGCGGCTCCAACCGCGTCAAAGAGCTTAGATTCTTTAACTATTCTTCGAAGTGTATCTTTAGCGCTTTGAGGCACATCTTTTGCAGTGATTAATGAAGATATAAATTCAGCCTTTAAGTTACCTGAAGTAATGCAGTTTTTAAGTTCATCAACTATTTGAAGAAGCATCTTTTGGACATCATCACAGTCTATGAGCAAGAGTTCAAAATTAGCCATGTAAACAAGGACATCGTTGTAGATATCCTCTTTAGATTTATATAATTTACCAAGTTCTTTTTCGCTTATGCCAAAAGAAATGGCTATGTCTTTTAAAGAAGTGTTGGTATATCCTTTTTCACAAAATAGCTTTCCGGCGTCATTTAACAACACGTCGGTATCTAAGCCCCTCTTAATATCATCCTCCCATAATACTTGGTTAGACATTTACAGATACCTCCTATGCTCATGGTAGCAAAGCAAGGTTTTTTGAAAATTAAAAAGCAATTGCCCAATTATTAACCTTAAAAACGGCAAAAAGATAACCCCAAATCAAAATGATTTGGGGTTAACAAATTTACTTTGCGTAATCAGTTACTCTGGATTCACGAATAACGTTTACCTTTACCATACCGGGATATTCCATCTCGTCTTCGATCTTCTTAGCAATATCTCTTGCCAAGATGACCATGTCGGCATCAGTTATCACATCAGGAACTACCATTACACGAACTTCTCTACCTGCCTGAATGGCAAATGACTTTTCTACACCTTTGAAATTGTTGGATATTTCTTCTAATTGTTTTAATCTTGTTGTGTAAGTTTCAAGAGTATCGCGTCTTGCGCCCGGACGAGCTGCGGAAATAGCATCAGATGCCTGAACTATGCACGCAATCAATGACTGAGGTTCAACATCACCGTGGTGAGCTTCCACTGCATTAATAACAATCGCTGACTCTTTATACTTCTTACAAAGTTCAACACCAAGTTGAACGTGGGTACCTTCCATGTCATGGTCAACAGCTTTACCGATATCATGCAATAATCCGGCACGCTTTGCGATTCTGACATCAAGGCCGATTTCAGCTGCAAGTAAACCAGAAAGCTGGGCAACTTCAACAGAATGTTTTAAAGCATTCTGGCCGTAACTCGTTCTGAAACGCATTCTACCAAGAAGCTTAATAAGCTCCGGATGAAGTCCGTGAACACCGACTTCTATACAAGCGGCTTCACCTTCTTCACGTATCATGGTTTCAACTTCTTTCTGAGCCTTTTCAACCATTTCTTCGATTCTGGCAGGATGAATACGTCCGTCCACAATCAATTTTTCAAGGGCAATTCTTGCAACTTCTCTTCTGATGGGATCGAAGCCTGAAAGAATAACTGCTTCGGGAGTGTCGTCGATAATAAGATCAACGCCTGTAAGAGTCTCGATCGTACGAATGTTACGACCTTCTCTTCCGATAATTCTTCCCTTCATCTCATCGTTAGGAAGCTGAACAACAGAGATTGTAGCTTCGGATACATGATCGGCCGCACATTTCTGAATGGCACCAACAATGTAGTCCTTTGCCTTTTTGTCTGCTTCTTCCTTGACTTTCTGCTCCATATCTTTGATAAGTTTAGCAGATTCGATTTTTACATCATCTTCAACAATTTTTAGTAAGTGTTCTTTTGCCTGTTCAGAGGTTAAACCTGAAATTCGTTCAAGTTCCTGTACGCGCTCTTCGTTAAGTTTGGCAACGGCTTCTTTCTCCTTTGCCAAGCTTTCTTCCTTTGCAGTAAGGCTTGCTTCCTTGCGTTCGATAGCCTCGGTCTTACGATCGATGTTTTCTTCCTTCTGCTGAATTCTGCGTTCGTTACGCTGAATCTCAGCTCTCCTTTCCTTGATTTCGCGGTCTAAATCATTCTTTGTACGAATTGATTCTTCCTTGATTTCAAGTAAACTTTCACGTTTTTTGGATTCTGCTTCACGAAGGGCTTCATCAATAATCTCGCGTGCCTTAGCATCAGCATTGCCGATTTTAGCATTAGCTTCTTTAGTACGCTTAGTGTTGTTTAATACTATTAATAAAGCTGCAAGGATGGCAACAACTGCAATGGCCAGAAAAATCCAATCGATTCCGGTCATACAGGAGCACCTCCTTATTTATTTTATTGTAATAATATCAATTAAGAATGCGAACATTCCAATAAACATTTCACAACATATAAAGTGTACTCAAAAAACCTAGTTATGTCAAGCAGTTCCACCCCCTTTCGGAAGTGGAACTGCCTTGAAAGTCCTTATTTAAGCCTTAAGAATCAACTGTTGAGAAGTTCTTCCTTAATGTCGTCGATTGTGATAACCTGTCCTCTTAATCTGGACTGTTCAGCCGCATACGCCATGATGTGGCTTTCGATGGACTTATCTATTGAAGACTTGCTTTCTTCGGTGTTTTCATAGATGTTCATAAAGTCCATTGTAAGTCTGTAGTCTCCGCCACCATGGAATCCTTCCTCACTTACGACTTTAAAAGTACGTGTTTCGCCTTCATAGAATGAATTTGAAGAATACTTTGTAACCGTGATTTCTTCGGTTGCATCGTCACCGTAAATGTCGCCGTTTTCGCACATTACCTTAATAGTTCTGTGCATCTTATTGGTAAGACCCGACAAATGGAATGTTGCGGTTACACCATTTTCAAATTCAATGGTGGTTACCTGATTGTCACATACGTCATTATCGCATTTAAATACGCAACGTCCGTAAGGGCCCTCAGCCAATGCCTTCATAATTCCTTCTTCAGTCTGATCGCTTGTAAGTACGGTTGCCGGCCAGTCACCCTTGATGGGAAGGTAAGCTTTTCTTCCGTCAAATCGGCAAGTCTCGCTTACAGGACAGTTAACGCATCTGTCTGCGCTGCCCTTTGGAGCGTTCTCTTTTGTAAAATACTTTAATGTTCCGAAAGAGGAAATCTTCTTAGCGTTACTTCCGATAAGCCATACAAGGATATCCATGTCATGACAGGATTTCTGCATGATAATGGGACTTGAAAGCTTACTATTACGCCAGTTACCTCTTACAAAAGAGTGTGCCATATGGAAGTTTCCGACATTCTCCGCATGCTGCACGGTAACAACCTTGCCAAGCTCTCCCGAATCAATTATTTCTTTGATTGCAGAAAAGAACTTTGTGTATCTTAACACGTGGCAAACTATGATTTTAACGTTGTACTTGTGCGCTTCTTGCTGAATAAGAAGGCATTCCTTGGGATCGGGAGAAATGGGTTTTTCAAGTAAAATGTCGTATCCTAAGGAAATTGCGCGCATGGTCTCAACAAAATGATCTTTATCCATGGTTGATATAATTACGGCATCCGCAACTTTACCAAGAGCAAAGAAGTCCTCCACATTTTCAAATACAAATTCGCTTGGAATATTGTATTTCTTTGCTGCGATGTCTCTCTTTTCTTTATCGATGTCAACCACCGCAATTACTGATGAATCTTTGCTTTCATGAATATATTCGGCATAAACGTTGCCTCTCATTCCTGCTCCGATCAATGCTACTTTCATTTCTTACTGCCTTTCTTTTTTAAGATTACAAATACTACAGCTACTATAGCTAAAACCGCAACAGATGAAATTGTTGCAATCAATGCTACATTACTCTTCTTTGCATCTTTATTTTCTGTGATTTGTGCGCTTTCAGCATCAGTCTCGCTTACTACTGTCTTTTCGTCTACTACATTGAAACTGTAAAGCTTATATAATCCTTCTTCGTCTTTATCAGCCATCGCAAGACTTATTGTCTGAGCATTCGCGTCGCTTGTCTTCATAGAAACGAATAAGGTATATTCACCGTTATTAAGTGAATCGGGAATAGCGATTGTTGACTCTACGGATGATTTTCCGGGAAGCCATGTTGTGGTGTCGGTATCAACATTACCTTCATAAACCACGTTTCCTTCACTATCCTTTATGAAAAGTGTAACGTCACAATCATAGTAAATGGGTGCAACGCCTGCGTTGTTCCATACCATCTTTACAGGTATTTCTTCGCCTCTTAAAGCTTCTGTAATCTTGGTGATGGAAGCAAGGTTATATCTGTAACCCATTGTCTTAAAGAAGGTTTCGATATTGTATCTGAAATCTTCATAAGTCTCGTCTCCTACCTTAAAGTCACATGCCGAGCAAGGACCAAGCCATGTTGTGTGGCTGTCTCTTATCTGTTTTAAGACATCCACTACATTTTCGGTAAGAGCGTTGGTTCTAAAGTCACCGTTTGCAAATTCACCGCCTGAGAAGTTTAATTTCCACCATTCAGGCATCTTTGAAGCTTCGATATCTTCTTCTGTAGAACCGGGCATGTCGGTATTTCCGCTGTTTGCCCATTCAAGGAATGTAGGTGTGCCGCCATCGCTGGTTACACCAAAGATATCATTGTATAAGCCCCAATTGTTTACTGAAGCCAATTCGTAAGGCTTTCTGATACCAACCTTTACATTCTTAAAGTAGTCTGCATAAGGCTGCATATACTGCTGTGCCAAAGCGGGATCCGGGAATTCACCGGTTCCTGTAGGCCATGTATGGAACTCTGCCCAGTGTCCCAAACTACCTACTTCCACATATGCACATACAGAAGGATCGTCGTATCTTTCAGCCAAGGCTTTAACAACATTTGAATGGTATTCTAAAAGCTTAGGGCTCTTATAGTTTGGTGAGAAGCCGCATCCGCCGAGTAAATCAAGAATTGTCTGTCCAACGTAGAAGGTTCCTGCTCCTTCACCTTCCGCATTTTCTTCTTCAAGCTCGTCATAAAGCCATGTGGGAATATCCATTCTCTTGATATTTGGATCGCCGTTTTCAACATTGGGGTTATCCATTACAAAACGAAGAACCATTCTGTCGCCGCGTGCTTTCCACTTATCAAATTGATACTGCTCTTCGATGGCATCGAAATCGTACTTGCCTTTTTCTTTTTCAAGTTCACTCCACTTAATATCTACATAGATAAGATTGTGAGGAGTAGCAATGTTTCTGATGTCACCTTCGTTAATATCTGCCCATCCGACCCAGCCTTTAAAAGGATTGTTAAATACCTCAAATGATTCTCTGGGGTAGAATAAATTCTCATCTCTTTCAATTTCAACCTTCTTAGAGATTGTAAGAAGTCCTGTTTCCGGAAGCACATATTCATCTGTGTTTACCATGATGGCTACCGAAACTGAGGAAGGATTGTCTATCATATCAAGATAAAGCTGCATAAGGATGCAATCCGTATCGTAGTATTGATATACGCTTACGCCTTCTTCTGCCTTCTTATTGTCACCTTCTACTTTATAAAGAGATCCCCTTTCGACTACGTATGAAATGCCTTCGTAATTTCCATACTTAAATCCGGAGTCACCTGTCTTTATAACGTATACGGCATCGGTTGAAATATCTTCTTCGGCGGTAAAGATTGTAAACAATCTGTCATCAGACAATACGCCTGAGAAGTTTAAGTTATTTTCATGTCTTGCAAAGTTACCGATTCTTTCCCAATCATCAAATGAATTATCTTTGCAATCTATTTCACACTTTGTATTGTACTTTGGAACCAAAGCAAAGCCTCCGTTCTCTGTATCTCTCTTGGGAGTAAATCCTTCGGGAGTGAGACGTTCATATGTTTCTTCGTCTGTCTGGCAGTCGTTTCTGTCAATGCAAACATAGAAATCATCTGAAATGGCAGTTGCAAACTCTTCCAATGCACTTATGGGAACAATGTATTCAGCGCAGTACTCTCCGCTTACACCGGTAGGTGCAAATACCTTCTCATAACCGTCTGCATACTGCTTTTTCATGTTCCATTCAAGGTTTACAAGTTCACTTGTAAAGAACAATTCAAGGTTTCTGTTTTCACCGTATGAATTCCAGTCCTGAACAAGTACATCACCTGTGTTATCGTGAGCGTAACCTGTGTGATTAAATCCGGTTCTTGGATCGTTATCAATGCCTATAAATAAGCTTGTGGTGTAAGCCGCAGAGCTTTCGGGATTTGTAACGCCCTCAATGTAAGTCATTACATAAAGGTTTTCGTTGTCCCTTATTGCATAGAGATTACCAAGAGAGCCTTCACCTTCACCTATAGGTTCGATTCCATCCCAGTCTGAAGGGTCACCATCGATTGTAATCTTAGGTGCATCCTCTTGTTTGGGAGAAGTGATTTTAAGCATTTCTCTTCCCGAGTCTGGAAGGAACTCTCCGTCTGCTTCGACTGAAATGTAGAATTCAGAGGGCTTATCGCCTTCTGTCAAAACCTCAATGGGAATCTTTATTTCCATTCCGGTTTTATCTGTATAGAAGTCTTCACAAGGGGTTCCAAGGTCAACCTTCTTGTTGCCTTCCATTTTGTAAACGGTACCGTTTGCTTTAACCTGGTAGCGGATATTTTCACCGTTTTCCCAGATGTCGCTTTTATCGGTACCTGCGTCAGTATTTGTCTTTACATAAACTGTGTAGTTTGAGTCAAATCTCTTACCGCTTACGTTTATGTATAAGAAATCTCCGTCTGAAAAACCTCTTAATTTTGTAAGGTTTGAATTCTTAAATACCGCATCGTAGTCTATGGCATCCCACTGGGATTTAACACCCAAAAACTCCTTTGATGCTTCAAAAGCAGCAAGTTCATTTTCGGTAAGACCTACGATTTCTTCGGATAAAACATCTTCCAAGGCGGGAATATCGTAATATCCGTTTGCTTCCTCGGGAATCATGGCTACATCCACCCAATCATGGACCTTTGCTGCATGTATGCCAATCTTTTCAGCCCCGTCAAAAGCATCTATTGGAACGGCAAATTCAAGAACCGACTTGTCAGAGGATGTGGCGTCTATAACCTGAGCGGTGGTTCCCTGCAAACTTTCCCACTCACCGTCTGTTCCTTCGTATTTATAGAGTATATCGGTTTCCAAAACATACTCGGCGCCGTTGCCAAGCAAACTGTCTGTGTTATTTCCGTTAGTTTCAAAATAAATATGCCAGGTATCAAAATCCGAAGGATTTGAAACCTCCATTTTTCCGTAAACAAACTCCTCTGTAACAAAAGCCGAAAGCTTCGGGATCTGCCCACCTCCCATATAAAGAGGAGTAATATAAAGCCAATCGCTAAAGTCGCCATCCACTGTTATGGCAACGTCCCCATCAAGCGCATAAGAGTCAATGGAATTACCTGAAAAAATGCCGCAAACAAGTACCAAAGCCAGCGCCAGGGCTACTACCTTCGTTATTATTTTTTTCATATATTGTTATCCCATCTCAATACCAAAGTAAAATGAGTAAAAAAAGGACAGGCAGGATATTTTATCGTGCCTGTCCACAGTTTTAGTGCTGATATCCGTTAGTCTTAAAGAATTCGTCTAACTGTCTCTGTACTTCTGCAACGTATTCATCAATACCTGCATCTTTTAAGTGTTCTAAGGCAACAGGGTATGCTGTATCAAAATCAACATAACCACATTCGATAGGCTGGAATTCCTTCTGAGCAACTTCGTTAACAGCTGTTTCGATTTCTTTTACGTTAGAGTTATCGAAGTGGAATGCAATAACATCAGATGTCTTTGCATTGTCATCCCATGAATTATAGCTTTCGATAAAGTCTTCAGATGTATCTGATGTAAAGAGTGTGTAGTTAGCATTTCTGAACATCCATTCATAGAAGTAACCTTCGAAGCTGGGATCCTTTAATTCGATTCTTCCGTCTACGATGTTGTAGTTTTCGCCTTCAGGTCCGTATAAGCAGAAAAGGTAGTTAGCCTGATCTTTATACATCCAGTTTAAGAACTTCATAGCACCGGCGGGGTTAGCTGCGCTGTAAGGAACGCAAAGAACTTCACCACCACATGCTGTGATGTACTTGTCTGCTGTAGGGTTAAGGAGGTAAGATTTAAGCTTTGCTTCGGGAGCATTTGCTCTTACAGAAGAAATAATTTCATTTTCCTTACCAAGTGAACCTTCTACCCAAATGTATGTACCCTGCTGGATACGAGAATCACGTTCGTTATAGTTTGTTGTAAGTTCATCTTTGTATAAACCTGCTTCATACATTGACTGGTTGAACTTAGCAACTTCTTTAAATGCATCTGTTTCGTAGTAGTCATAAGCCTTTCTTGTATCTTCGCCGTATACTACTGAATCAGCGTATGCACACCATGTGTACTGTTCGTCTGCGAAGTAACGTGTAAGGGGCTTAAAGATGATATCTGCAGGTCCCTTCATATCAGGATACTGTTCAGCAACCTTAGTTGCATATTCCTTAAGGTCATCTGCTGTCTTGATGTCTGACATACCAACACCTTCAAGAAGGTCTTCACGTACGCAAACAAGCTGGAACATACATGATGAAGGAGCATATGCTGAAGGAATACCATACTGTTTTCCGTTAACAACACCACCTGCCAACTGTGACTTAGGAATAACCTTTAACATATCAGGGCAGTTGTCCTTAATGAGGTCATCCAAAGGCTGACACTGTGACTTGTTTACCATTGTTGAAATATCGGGAAGTCCATCCCAATAAAGGTCAATTGTCTGGTTTGCAGCAAGCATAACGTCTTTCTGTTCCCAGTACTGATCCCATCCCTTGTAGATGAGCTCAACTTCAATTCCGACTTCACTCTTAAGTCTGGGATTAAGTTTGTTGTTGATGAAGTCTGACATGCTGTCTGTTTCTTCACCGGGATAAAGAATAACAACCTTGTCTGAGCTTCCACCCTTCTTTGCTCCACAACCCGCCAAAGTGGAAACAGCCATTACAGTTGCCATGCAAAGAACCAAAAACTTCTTCATTTTTTTCATTTTTTGCTTTCCTCTCTCTTTTTATTCTTTAACCGCTCCGGACATGATACCGTCTACAAAATACTTTTGAATAAACGGATATAAGAAAATTACAGGTCCGATAACGATAACGGTTACGGCCATCTTTACTGTCTCTGACGGAAGCTTTATGTTAGCCGCAGCTCCCGAGGGAACTCGTCCGCTTGAGATAGCATTGATGTTTGATAGGATGTTGTACAAGAAATACTGGAGGGGGAACTTTTCTCTGTCGTTTACAAACATCAAAGCATTCCACCAGTCGTTCCAGTAGCAAAGCGCATACATAAGGCCTACGGTTAACATAGCGGTCTTACAAAGCGGAATTGCTATTGACCAGTAAATTCTGTAGTAGCTTGCTCCGTCAAGCTTTGCTGATTCATACAGTGACGGAGGAACAGCTGAAAAGTAGGTTCTCATTAAGAACATATTCCAGACACTGAACAAAGAAGGAATAACCAATGCTCCGTAAGTGTCCATCATGTGATACCAGTTAACGCAAACATAGTACCAAGGAATAAGTCCTGCAGAGAATATAATTGTGAAATTGCAGAAAAATGCAATTGCATTTCTGTACTTAAGCTCTCTTATTGAAAGAGCGAAGGAAATCATACTGGTAATAATCATTGAAAGAAGTGTACCAATGATTGTGATACAAATCGTTACCATATACGATTTCAAAATTCTCGCACCGCTGTGGGCAAATATGTAAGTGTATGTGTCAAACGTAAAGTTTCTCGGAATAACCGAATAACCGTCTCTGGTTACAAGGAAGTTATCCGAAAAGGATACACTTAAAACCATTACCAAAGGATAAAGACATACAACGGCAATAAATCCTATGAAAAGATATGCAAAGATAAGTACCGCTCTGTCTGAGGCTGAACGTCTTTTCATTAAAACAGTCCCTCCCCTTCATTTACTTTTTTGGCTAACTTATTCGCAGTTGTAACCAGGATGAGTCCCATTACAGACTGGAAGAAGCCAATCGCCGTGGTGTAAGAGAATCCCAAAGATCTCATTGCCGAATATACATAAGTATCAATAACGGCTACCGAATCGTACAAAAGTGAGTTGTTACCTACAATACCGTAAATCATACCGAAATCTCCGAAGAAGATTCGACCGATACTCATGAGGGTAAGTACCACTACCGTAGGCTTTAACATAGGCACCGTAAGGTGTATTGTCTGCTGGAACAAATTCGCTCCGTCAACCGATGCCGCATCATATAAAGAAGCATCAAAGTTTGACGTTGCAGCAAGATAAATGATTGAGTTATATCCACACCATTTCCATATATCCGCAGTGATGATAATAGGCTTCCAGTATTTTCCTTCCGCATACCATCTTATCTTTTCAAATCCGTTGCTTGTAAGAATTCTGTTTACAAGTCCTGTGTCTGATGAAAAAAACGCGTAAACGATAGCACCTACAACAACCCATGATAAGAAGTAAGGAAAAAACATCGCGCTTTGCGTAAACTTCTTAAAAAACTTACCTTTTACAAGGTTAAAACAAATTGCTATAGTGATTGGAACTATTGTTCCGAAAATCAATCCCCAAAAGTTAATAACAAGTGTGTTCCAAATAACTCTCGGGCCCATTCCCGTACTTCCTGTAAAGAAGTACTTAAAGTTTTGTAAGCCAACAAATCTGCTTCCGAAAATTCCGTCCCTTATGTTGTAATCCGTAAAGGCCATCCAAATACCGACCATCGGGATGTAGCAAAACATAATAAGAAAAATGATTGCCGGAACGCACATCAGATAAAGTTGTCTGTTTTTCTTTAATTCCTTTCTCATTGCATGCCCCATTTTTCCATAAGATTATAAAAGCTTAATTCATCTTCTTTTGTAAAAAACTCTTTGTGATTAAGTGCTTCTTCTTTAAGAATCATCATTCCTGTTGTAAGGAAACGTTCTCCTCTTAAAAGTCTTTCCTTGGCACCCTTTTGAAGAGTGGTCTTACAATCGGTATCCTTTAATATTGCATCCATTGTTTTATACAAATGAACGTACAACATGGAACCGTCTTCACCGTCGCTATATCTGAACATAAGATTTTGTACATTTGTTATGTTCTTTCCTTTGCCGATGATGAATTCAAGTCTTTTATCGTAAAGCCAGCTCGAACTCCAAAATCCCTTCATATCGTGCTCGGGATAATACTTTTTAAAGAAATCAAGTGCAAGTTCCATCGAGTTATGCATTCTCTCGGGGGTATAACCCTCACCACCCGGAATGTGAAGTGCTATAAGGAAGTCTCCTTGCTTAAGAACACATTCATACTCATCTAAATCAAGAGTAACTTTTCTTTCTTCCGTAAATCCCACAGGATTCATGTAATAGCCTGTAACTTTACCGTTTTCCTCGGTTTTATCCGTGATGAATACATGATCGCTTTTAGCTTTTCTTTGAGAATATTCATAACCTGAACCGGGAACAATTTCTTCCGATTCTTCTGATGATTCATCTTCATCACCGTAATCAACGCCGCCCCATCTTAAGAGCTGCCCTTCGGCATCGTACTTGGTGCCGTCATTTGGAATACCGACTACTTTTCCGGTCTTTTTGCTTCTGTATAAGCTAAAGCCTTCGCCGTGTTGATAAGGAATAAATAAAAATCTATCTAAAAGAAAAATCGTAAGCGTATAGAAGTTTAACTTCCAAGGCATATCCAAAACATCAATCTTACCTGTTTCAATATATCTTGAGAGCTGATCCCTGATCATCCTGTGAGGAATGTCTTCGTAGTATTCTTTCGGGATGCCACGTCTTATCATCTCCTTTTCCGCCACAGGTACACAGGCAAGTAAAATAATAAACGCGTAACTTTCGTTATATTTACCTAAGCAAGAAGGAACCAGTTCTGTGTAATTATCAATGTCATACTTGTTTCGCATGGAGCACATATCCCATACGAAGAATTTAGAAAAAAGCAAAACCTTTTCATCTTTTTCTATTGCATCAAGAGTTTCATCAAGGTAAGCTCTTTGATCCTTTGAAAGATTGTAAGGTGCAAGTAAAGCATTGTAGTAATCTCTATCAATTAAAGTTTTACTTTCATCAGGCTCATAGAGGCTAAATGCTTCGGTAAAACCTTTGGGCAGTTTATGCATTCCCACATACTGCACCAGTTCATTAAAATTTGTCATAACCTTTAACCAATACCGTTTATTTGCAACATTCTTGTTTCGTGATACACGTAACGTAACACGTTAGATTTGTTACGTTAAGAGCGTAACATTTTTCGTTTTTTCGTTCAATGTTGATTTTTACTGTATTTTATTCTGTATTTTTGTTAATTTTAACATAGGCTGTTTTTGAATTTGTTACGTTAAATATTTGACAACGTAACAAAAATAAGATAGCATCAATAATAGAAACACGAAACAAAAAAAATATAATTTAGGGGAGCTACAATGAGCACAGTCAGAGATGTCGCGAGTCTGGCAGGAGTATCAGTTGCTAGCGTGTCGCGTGTATTAAATCATGACACTAAATATAAAATGACCCAGGAAACCCGTGAAAGGGTCTGGAAGGCGGTTGCGGAATTAAACTATAAAGCGCCCACGTCTTCTAAACAACAGATGTCTATCGTAAAGAAGAATTCCACTCAGAAGGTTCCTTCCGTACATCGCTTCGGTTGCGTATTAAACGTCAGAGGCGGAAAATATACAGACCCTTACTATTTGTCTATTCTTTCAGGTTTTGAGAAAACGGTTATGGAAAAAGGCTACGAAATAGCCTTTATAAGAACTACCGAAGAATTGGAAGATCCACAGACACTTTACAACACGTTTCATGAAAAAATAAGCGGAGTTATAATAATGAATTCTTTGGATGATGCCATATTTAATCATTTAAAAGAGCAAACTTCTTTTATTGTAGGCATCGATACTATACATTCTTCAATTGACAATATAGCTTACGACCACTTTGCCACTGCTACTATGGCCGTTAAGCATCTGGTTGATTGCGGATATAAAGAAATCGGATTTATAGGTGGTTTTGAAGAAGATTTAAAACATAGTCGCCGTTTTAACGGTTACTACTCCGCTCTTCACAGATACGGGCTTCCCTTTAATGAAAAATGGGTGCTTCCCAGTAACTGGGATGAAAAGTATTGTGCGGGAAGAATAAAGAAAGCTTATAAAGAAGGGTGCCTTCCAAGAGCCTTCTTCGTAGCCAGTGACCTTATGGCTATATCAGTTTTAAGAACTCTTTATGATTTAGGTTTAAATGTTCCTAACGACGTGGCAGTAATCGGATTATCCAATATTGAAATTTCAAAATATTCAAATCCTCCCCTTTCAACCATCTCCCTTCCTATCTATGAGATGGGACGTGTGGCAGCAAATGTTTTGTTTGAAAGAATAAACGGAGACGATACGCCACCTAAAGTTATAAACCTTGGTGCTGAAATACTTAAAAGATCAAGTACATAAAATAAAAGCCTTTGAGATAAACTCAAAGGCTTTTTATTTATTCATCTTTAATTGAGTTCATGGCCGAAAAAACCGTGTCCATATCAAATCCGCGTCTATAAAAGTAAGCAAGAAGCTTTTGCTTTTCTTCATAAGTTTCACACCCTGTGAATCCTCGCTTTTTAAGTGTCTTTAAAACAAGCTCACTTTCATTAAATGAAGATTCGCTTCTTGATTCGGAATAGGAACCGTACAGCTCATTAAAGGCACTGTCCAAGGTTTCTTTTGCAATACCCTTTTGAGAAAGTTTTAAATAGATTTCTTTCTTAGTGTGCCTGTCTTTATCCTGAGTAATGTAATCAATAGCATATTGATGGTCGTTAATATAGCCAAAGGATTTTACATAATCAATGGCTACATCAATTACATCACCGGGATAGCCACCCTCAATAAGCTTTTTCCTTAAATTATACTCGGTATAAGGCTTAACCTTTAAAAGATTCATGGTGCGAAGCTTTGCGCGCTTCGGAAGAACCGTTTCCTTTATTTGCTTATATACGGAATCGGGTAACTCCGTATTCTCTTTAAGCTTTAGAAGCCTTAATTCACCGTTATATAAAACAAAGCTCTCACCTGTATCAAGAAAAACCTTACTTCTGCTTTTGTTTACGCTTTGAATCTTCTCAATCAGCATTCTTCACAGCCTCTTCGGTGGGAAGGCCGTGTGCGGCACGAACTTTTTGCTCTATTTCCTGCATAACAAGCGGGTTGTCTTTTAAGTACTGACGAGCATTTTCACGTCCCTGACCGATTTTGTTTCCTTCATAAGCAAACCATGCACCACTCTTGTTGATGATGTCATCTTCTACAGCTAAATCAAGTACATCTCCTTCGTGAGAAATACCTTCACCGAAAATAATATCAAATTCAGCTTCCTTAAAAGGAGGTGAAACCTTATTCTTAACCACTTTAACTCTTGTGCGGTTACCGGTAACTTCTCCGGATGCCTTTAATGCTTCCACTCTTCTTACATCCATTCTTACGGATGCATAGAATTTAAGAGCACGACCACCGGTTGTGGTCTCGGGATTACCAAACATAACGCCAAGCTTTTCACGAAGCTGGTTAATGAAGATAACTGTACAGTTTGACTTACTGATAACTGCAGTAAGCTTTCTTAAAGCCTGCGACATAAGACGAGCCTGAAGACCCATGTGAGCATCACCCATATCGCCGTCAATTTCAGCCTTGGGAACAAGGGCTGCAACAGAGTCGACTACAACAATGTCAATAGCACCTGAGCGAACCATTGTCTCTGTGATTTCAAGAGCCTGTTCTCCGTTATCGGGCTGTGATATATAAAGGTTATTGATATCAACACCAATATTCTTTGCATAAACAGGATCAAGAGCATGCTCTGCATCAATAAAGCCTGCAATGCCGCCTCTCTTTTGAACCTCTGCTATCATATGAAGTGTAACGGTTGTTTTACCTGAAGATTCGGGACCATAGATTTCTATGATTCTTCCCTTGGGGATACCGCCGAGACCAAGTGCTATATCAAGGCTTAATGAACCGGTGGGAATAGTCTCAACATTCATCTGCGCCGCGGGATCTCCCAAGCGCATAACCGCTCCCTTACCGTATTGCTTTTCAATTTGACCAAGCGCAGCATCAAGTGCGCGTAATTTTTCATCTTTTTCCATTAAATTTCGTCCTCCTGTTTAAGAACAAACGTTCTAAATAAAGAATAAAACATCTGTTCGTATTTGTCAATCTTCTTTTGTAATTTTTTAGGATTTGTAAAAAGAATTTCTATGTAACAAACTTCAAATCCTTGGTACCTCCTTATTAAATTATTCTGAGAATTAACGAAAGGATACGAAAGATTCTTCAGATGCATTCTGCTTAGACGGGATAACCCGCTTTGAAATAATCGGCAAACGTTTAAAAGCCGTAAATACAATAATAAAAAGAAGCATGGTAAACACCACGCTTCTATTTTATTATATAATCCGTCTTTGTCAAGGTAAGTTAAGCATCTCTGAATGTCATTTCACTTAAATACTCTAACATGCATTCTCTTACAAGCACCAAAGCCTGAGTGGTGGCCTTTGTCCTTACCTTATTTCTGTCTCCGTTAAATCTGTACTCTTCCACTCTTGTCTTTCCGCATACGTTAACGGCAATGTAAACAAGACCTGCGGGAATGCTTTCATCATTTGAATCAGCATAACCCGTTACACCTATAAGCACATCCGCTTTAGGGCCTATGTCAATATTTCTTACCATTTCACAGGCTACTTCTTTACTTACCGCAGTGTATTTTTCAAGCGTTGCTTTCTTTACACCCGTAAGTTTTCTTTTAGCCTTATTTGAGTAAGTAATAAGTCCGTATTTAAATATTTCGGAGGCTCCCGGAACGTTAACAATACGGGCTGCCACCATTCCTGCGGTACAGGATTCGACGGTTTTTATCCTAAGGTTTGCGCCTTTACAAAGATCCACAACCGCCTGTTCCAAAGAAACATCATTATGGGTGGTATATACGTTATTTCCAAAGCGCTGCTTTAATTCTCTTACCACAGGCTTAATAAGCTTATTGGCCTCTTCCTCGGTCTCCGCATTTGCGGTAACTCTTATATGAACTTCACCGTCATGGGCATAGGTCGCAATGGTAGGATTTGTCTGATTTTCAATCAAATCCATAATCTTTGTTTCGCAAATGCTCTCTCCTACGGATACCACTTTAACGGTGGAAGTAACAAACACTTCTTTTGAAAGGCTTCTTAAGAAGGGTTCAACGCTTTCTTTAAACATAAGCTTTAACTCTCCGGGAGGACCGGGAAGTAAAATCATATATTTATCGTTGTAAGGAATAATTACGCCCGGAGCCGTTCCGTTTGAATTATCAAGGATGATTGAATCCTTCGGAACCATTGCCTGTTTTTTATTGTTTGGCGTAAGTTCATATCCTCTTGCCTTAAATATTGCCTTTATATTGTCTTCACTCTTTTTATCAAGATAAAGCTCTTTGCCCGCAATTTTAGCGGCAACTTCCTTTGTAAGGTCATCCTGTGTGGGGCCGAGGCCACCTGATAGAATAACGATATCGGAACGTGAAAGCGCTAAATTAATGGTTTCTTTTAGCCTGTCTTCATTGTCTCCAACCACTGTCTGATAGTAGTTTGATAAACCCAAAGCCGCACATTCCTTTGCCAAAAACTGCGCGTTGGTGTTTACGATGTTTCCAAGCAATATTTCAGTTCCGACACATACTATTTCAACAATTTTTCTGTCAGCCATTATTGTAAAGGTTCTCCGGTGTTAGGATCGAATTTAGGTGTGTTATCGGTTTCTTTGTTCTCTTCTTTTGAAGGCTTAACTTCCTTATCGGCCGCAAACATTACATTCCAGTTCTTTACGACATAGTCAACCAAAGAAACTATTGTAAGAGTGATTGCCACCCAGAAAAGAATCATAGTAAGTTCTTTAAAGAAAGGAGCAACCGCACTTAATTCATTAACTACTATCATTAAGCAGATTGCAATCATTGTGGTGGCTGTTTTAAATTTCCCCCACATGGAAGCTGCAATAACAACTCCGTTATCACTTGCAACAAGTCTGAATCCGCTTATAACAAACTCTCTTGCCACAACGATTAATACTGCAATCAAAGCAACTATCTGGTTTGAACACATTCTTTGTCCGCCGTCTACGATTAAGAGGCACAAAAGTGCGGTTACAACCAAAAGCTTATCAGCCAAAGGATCCATAAACTTTCCGAAGTTTGTAACAAGATTTCTTTTTCTTGCTATCTTTCCGTCAAGCATATCGGTTAAGCTTGCCAATGCAAAAATGCCAAGGGCAATGTAATTGTTGTAAGGAATAAATCCCGCCAAAATAAAGAACACAAAGAACGGGATCATGATCATTCTTAAAATCGTAAGCTTATTCGGTAAATTCATCTGTCGGTACCCCCATTAAATCATATTCTTTTGCCCCTGTTACCCGGGCCTTAATTATATCTCCTGACATTAACTGCTTTGATGTTTCCAAAAACAGATAACCGTCTACATTAGGAGCGTCTTTATATGTTCTGCAAACGTACACATTATCTTCGGGAATGTGACCTTCCACAAATACATTTAAATCTCTTCCCACTTCTTCTTTGGCTTTTTCAAAGGAAATGTCTCTTTGAAGCCTCATTATGGAATCTCTTCTAATCTTTTTAATAAAATAGGGAAGCTGCTTATTTAACTTTTCAGCGGCGGTTCCTTCTTCCTTTGAGTAAGTAAAGACTCCGAGTCTGTCAAAACGGATTTTCTTTACAAAGGCTTTGGTGTCAAGGTGATCTTTAATTGTTTCTCCCGGAAATCCCGAAATCAGTGTGGTCCTTAAGCAAATGTCCGGAATCTTTTCACGAAGCTTTTTAACCAAAGAAACTATAGACTCAGAATCCGTTTTTCTTCCCATTCTTTTAAGCACTCTGTCCGCGCCGCTTTGAATGGGCATATCAAGATAGTGAACTACTTTTTCATTATCTCTCATTTCATCTATTAAGTCATCCGTAATCTCTTCGGGATAGCAATAAAGAATTCTTATAGCCTTTATGTCTTCTATCTTTGAAAGCTCTCTTAAAAGCTTTGGAAGGGATTTTTCTTTATATAAATCTATTCCGTAAAGAGTTGTTTCCTGAGCCACCAAAATCAGTTCCTTTACGCCACCATCCGCTAACTTCTTTGCTTCATTAACAAGCACTTCCATTGGAACGGAACGGTAATTTCCTCTCATTTTAGGGATTGCACAATAGGTACAATGCTTATCACAGCCTTCGGAAATCTTTAAATAAGCGTAATGGCCGCCTGTTGTAAGAAGTCTTTCTTTACCATATACAAGGGGCCCGTCTATGGGCTTTTTATACTCTTTTACGCTTATGCCCTTTTCAAAATTATCTTCTATATATTTTACCGCATTGACTATTTCATCAATAGCCATGGTGCCCACAATGACATCAACTTCGGGAAGCTGGTCTTTTATTTCTTCTGTGTATCTTTGAGATAAGCATCCACAGCAGATAAGGCCTTTTAGCCCCGATGTCTTTTTCAGGTTTCCCATTTCGATAAGTGTTTCTATGCTTTCTTTTTTGGCATCACTTATAAAAGAACAGGAATTAACTATGGCAATGTCGGCAAGTGTTTCATCGTCAACTATCTCATGTCCCGCTTTAGAAAGCTCTCCAAGCATCATTTCCGAATCCACAAGGTTTTTGTCGCATCCTAAGGATACAAAAAATATCTTCATTCGCACATACCTAAAACAAATGGGAAACACCTTTCGGCATTTCCCATTTCACCGATTATTATTCTTCTTCGCTGATAATTTTAATCTTTCCTTGATTTAATTCATCAACTGCAATGCTTAAGGGCTTCTTGCCTTCAGCTTCTACATAAGGTTCATCGCCTGCAACGATTTGACGTGCACGACGTGAAGTAGCCATAACGATTGAATAACGTGAGTTTACAACCTTGGCTTCGCCGGGTTCAACATCACTGTTTACAACTTTCATTAAATCTGAATATGAGGGATGTAACATTTTCTTTCTCCTTTATATATTGTTAAGCTCTGTCTTGATCTTAGCCATAAACTTTGATAAACGCTTTGTTGAAAACTTAGCGGCTTCCGCCATCTGGTGAAGCTCGGATACGGCTGTATCAAGATCGTCATTAATTACAAGGTATTCATATTTATCAATACGCTCAACTTCTTCTTTGGCTCGAAGTAAACGCTTTTGAATAACTTCCTCTGTCTCTGTTCCTCTGGCTCTTAATCTTTGAAGCAAAACGTCTATTGACGGAGGAGCCACAAAAACCATCAACGCGTCCGGAAACTTTTCTTTAATCTGCATTGCTCCCTGAACCTCAATATCAAGAATAACACTCTTTCCCTTTTTAAGCTGCTCTTCCACATAGGCCTTAGGGGTACCGTAGTAGTTTCCGCAATATTCGGCATATTCCACAAAACCGTCTTCTTTGATTGCCTTCTCAAATTCTTCCCTTGTGACAAAGAAATAATCCTTACCGTCCACCTCTCCGTCTCTGGGGGCTCTTGTGGTCATGGACACGCTAAAAACGTACTCATCATAGTCACGTAACAATCGCTTTAAAATAGTACCTTTACCGGATCCTGAAAATCCCGAAATAACAATCAATAATCCATCCATAAATCTTTCCTTACTCAATGTTCTGAATCTGCTCTCTTACTTTCTCAATTTCTGTTTTAAGCTCAATAGCATGATTACTTGTGGCAAGGTCATTTGCCTTAGAAAGAATGGTATTTGCTTCGCGGTTCATTTCCTGGGCGATGAAGTCAAGCTTACGTCCGATGCTTCCGCCCTCTATCAAGGTTTTCTTCGTGGTTTCGATATGACTTGTTAAGCGAACGATTTCCTCATCAATACAAACCTTGTCAGCAAAGATTGCAACTTCGGTAAGAAGTCTTCCTTCATCGACTTTAGTGTCGCCCAACAATTCTTTGATCTTTTCTTCAAGACCCTTTTTGTACTCTGCGATTATCTCCGGAGCTCTTTCCTTGATGTACGCCACATGTGAAAGCATGTCATCAAGCTTATCAATCAAATCATTCTTAAGGTTTTCGCCTTCTTTGATTCTGGCCTCAACGAATTTATCCGCAGCACCCTGAATGGCTTTCTTTAAGCCGGCCCAGATTTCATCTTCATCAATTTCAGTTTCATCCATTGTGAAAACTTCCGGGTATCTTGAAAGGGTTGACACTCTGATATCGCAATCAAGATCAAATTCTTCGGACATCTGTTTTAAATACTTTAAGTACTCTTCGGCAACGTCTTTATTATATTTAATTCCGACGTTGTTCTCAGTGTAGTCTTCGTAGGTGATAAACACATCTACCTTACCACGCTGAATGCTGGTCTTAAGCTCGTTACGAATGGCTGCTTCAAAGAAATTAAGTTTCTTTGGCATTTTGATGGCCATATCAAGGTAACGATGATTAACAGACTTAATTTCAACCGTAAATTTACGATTGACATCTGCATACTCCGCACGGCCGAAGCCTGTCATGCTTTTTATCATGATATTCTCCTAAAAATAGTGTGGTATGCAATCCTGCACTTTATGCCTAGTTGCATACCCTAAGTCATTATAGAAAATTTAGTAATAATAGTCAAGAAAAGTGAAGAAAAAAGCCTTATCATTTGAAAGAACATTGTGGTAATATATGGATATAATTTTTACAAAGGAAAACACTATGGCATTTGACGGAATAACGGTTGCTGCAGTTGTAAAAGAATTAAGCGATGCAACTTTAAATACAAGAATATATAAGATTTCACAGCCCGAAGCTGATGAACTTTTGCTTACTATTAAGGGTAACTCTACCCAGTTTAGAATCTTAATAAGCGCAAACGCTTCTCTTCCCCTTATTTATAAGACAGAAGAAAACAAACCATCTCCCGTAAACGCTCCCACATTTTGCATGCTTTTAAGAAAGCATTTATCAAACGCAAAAATAATAAGCGTCACTCAGCCGGGACTTGAAAGAATAGTTGAATTTACCCTTGAACATTTAGACGAAATGGGTGATGTGTGCAGAAAGAAGCTCATAGTGGAGCTTATGGGAAAGCACTCAAATATCATATTTACGGATGATAAAGGAATCATTATAGATTCAATCAAGCATATATCCCGTAACATAAGTTCTGTAAGAGAAGTGTTGCCCGGAAGAAAATACTTTATTCCAAAAACGGATGAAAAGAAAGAGCCCTTAGAAATAGATAAAGAAACCTTTATCGAAATGATTAAGAGCGCTCATCTTCCCCTTCAAAAGGCTTTGTATACGAACTTAACGGGCTTTTCACCTATTATGGCAAGCGAAGTATCTTTTAGAGCAAATCTTGATTCCGATGCCTCCACATCTTCTCTTTCGGACACGGATTTAAGTAACCTATATGATGCCTTTTTAAGAATCGTAAAAGATATTAAAGAAGCAAATTTTGATTTTGAAGTAGTCTATGAAGGAAACACTCCCAAAGAATACTCATGCTTACCTCTTAGTATCTATTCAAGCTTAAGAAAGCAAAAGTATGAAAGTATAAGCGAGCTTCTTATTGCATACTATAAAGAAAAAAGCACGGTTGTTCGCATTCGTCAAAAGTCAACGGATTTAAGAAAAATCACCCAGACTATATACGAAAGAAACGTAAAGAAATTAGACCTTCAGACTAAGCAGTTAAAGGATACCGAGAAAAAGGATAAATACAGAATCTACGGAGAACTTATAAACACTTACGGCTATAACGTTCCCGCAAACGCATCTTCTTTTGAAGCCTTAAACTACTACACCAATGAAACAATAACCATTCCTCTTGATAAAGATTTAAGCGCCATAGAAAACGGCAAAAAGTACTTCGAAAAATATACAAAGCTTAAAAGAACCGCAGAATCTTTAACCGAGATTATTAAAGACGTGCAGGAAGAAGTCACTCACTTAGAATCCATTTTAACAGCTTTGGACATTGCCGTTGACGAAAGCGACTTAACTCAGATAAAGCAAGAGCTTATGGATTCAGGCTATATAAAGGCAAAATACACAGGCAAAAAAGAAAAAGTCACATCAAAGCCTTTTCACTATAAAAGCAGTGACGGCTTTGATATTTACGTGGGTAAAAACAACTATCAAAACGACTGGCTAACCTTTGATTTTGCAAACGGAAACGACTGGTGGTTTCACGCAAAGAAAATGCCCGGTTCCCACGTAATAATAAGGACAAACGGAAAAGAAGTTCCGGACAGGACCTTTGAAGAAGCCGCAAAGCTTGCAGCCTACTACTCTAAAGGAAGAGGAAGCGACAGAGTTGAAGTCGATTATCTAATAAAGAAAAACGTAAAGAAACCCGCTAAGGCAAAGCCCGGATTTGTGGTTTACTACACAAACTATTCAATGGTTATTGACGATGATATTAAAAACCTTGAGCTTATTAAAGAATAAGCTCAAGGTTTTATTTTTAAAGTGTAAATATCATTTCAGGAAGCAATTGTTTCTTTCTGCTCATTACTCCCGGTAAATCAAGGATTCCCGGTTCCAACGCTTCATAAGGTAAGTGCTTAACGGATCTGTGGGCAGTGGTAAACAATACACTGTTTTCACTCATAACATTTGTAATCATAAGCACGGCCCATTCAAGACCGTTCTTCTCTCTTACATCTTCCAAAGCACGAAGGTACTTACTCTTATATGTATCAAGGTCTGCCAATGTAGTAACTTCAAGCTGTCCTATGCCAAAGTTTACGCCGCGCTCAGTATAGCGCTTAAAGTCTGAAAGAATGGCATTTTCGGGATTAAGATTTGAAATGCTTTCCATATTGCTAAACATTGCATGGCCAAACTCTTTAACATCCACATTGCAAATTTCAGCCAGGGCTTTGGCTGCTGCAATATCAACCGCCGTTGTTGTGGGGCTTTTAAGCACCAAAGTGTCCGCCATCATTCCCGTAAGTAAAACTTTAGCGGTTTCTTTGTCAGGAACTATCTGGTTTCTTACAAACAATTGATACACTATGGTGCAAGTGCTTCCAAGGGGCTCTGCATCAATAAAAATGGGAAGGCTTGTCTTAATGGCATCAAGCCTGTGATGGTCTATAATTTCCAAAATATTTGCGGTTTCAATTCCCTTAATGCTTTGCTTTGGCTCATTATGGTCCATCAAAATAACGTTATATTTAGGAGCTTTTAAGAAGCATCTTCTTGTTACATAGCCTCTGAAAGCGTTTCCGTCAAATACCGCAAGACCTCTCTTTGAAGATGTGGATAAAGACATCTTTGCTTCTTCAAAAAGGTCTGTACATTGAATGGGAGCTTCCTGCTTAGTCATAACATCCTTTATGGTGGGCACAGAATTTAAATCTTCACCCTTTGATAATTTATCCATATACCATGAAGAAATATCATCGACCGAAAGAAGGCCCAAAAACTCTCCGTCCTCAAAAATAGGAACTACGGAAGGATTGGTCTTTTTATAATTTTTGGCAACTTCCGTAAGGGGAGCGCTTGATTCGATTCTTTCATCGTTTGTAAGCATAACATCCTTAACCTTCGGAAATACATCTCCCATAAAAGGCGGGGGTGTTATGTTTAAAGAAGCCAGTATCTTTTTTGAGCTATCGCTTAAATGGCCGCATCTTACGGCAACATATTGGTTTTTGGGGTCAAGTTTTCTTTTTAAAACAGCATACGCATATGCTGAGCATACTGTGTCAAGGTCGGGATTTTTGTGACCTGTGATGTAAATAATCTTCATGCATCATCCTCCAAATTAATACCACCAATACATTCTTGTCTCGTCATTAGGTAAAAAAGACCCCCGATGTTTCGGAGGTCAATCATATGCGACAATTTTATCTTCTAAGAAAATCCGGAATATCAAGTGTAACAGGATCAACGTTACTCTTCATCTTCTCAAGAGGCTTCTTGAAAGCTTCCTGACTGATGGTAGGCTGAACCGGATTAGAAGTAGGAAGAACAGGCTTAACTGTGGGAGTGGTGTTTCCCTGTGTGGCAGCCACACGTCCCACAACACTTGCTCTCTCACTTGCAGCCGATAAACCGGTTGCAATAACCGTAATCTTGCAAGCTTCCTGATCGTCCTTTGAATAAAGGGCACCGAAAATAACGTTTACATCGTCGCCTGTGAGTTCACGAACGTAATCTGTTGCATCAGCAACATCTGCCATTGTGATATCACCGGAAATATTGATAATAACGTTTTTAGCGCCATTGATTGTTGTTTCAAGCAAGGGAGATTCAACCGCCATTTTAACGGCATCCATTGCCTTATCATCGCCCTTTGCATTACCGATACCGATATGGGCAACACCCATACCCTTCATGACTGTCTGAACATCGGCAAAGTCAAGGTTAATCAAAGCAGGTGCATTAATAAGGTCTGTAATACCCGATACAGCCTGCTGTAATACTTCATCAGCTTTCTTAAGCGCATCCGGGAAAGGTGTACGCTTGTCAATGATTTCCAAAAGCTTATCGTTTGGAATAACAACCAAAGTATCTACGTTGTCTTTAATTCTATCTATACCGCTTATGGCATTTACCATACGCTGACGGGCTTCAAATCTGAAAGGCTTTGTGACAACGCCTACAGTAAGAACACCCATATCTTTTGCAATCTTAGCAATTACGGGAGCCGCACCTGTACCTGTTCCGCCACCCATACCACAGGTGATGAACACCATGTCTGCACCGCGAATAGCAGCTTCAAGGGCTTCTGCGCTTTCTTCCGCAGCTTTCTCGCCGATTTCGGGCTTCGCACCGGCACCTAATCCCTTTGTAAGCTTTTCACCGATCTGGATAAGTTTGGGAGCCTTGCACAACTGAAGAGCCTGCTTATCGGTATTGACGCCGATAAATTCAACCCCTGATATATCCTCTTCCACCATTCTGTTTACAGCGTTGTTTCCTGCGCCACCTACACCTATAACCACAATCTTTGCAGCAGATTCAGCGTCGTTACTTATAATCTCCAGCAAGGTAATTCCTCCTTCATTCCACAAAAACTCACCATGTTTATCATATAATTATTTTGGCAACTTCGCAACAAAAAATTCAAATAAAAACCTATTTTTTCACTAATGTTTTAAATACATCGCCACGTTCTTCGAAATTCTTAAAATAGCCGTAACTTGCCGCCGCAGGGCTTAATAAAACGGCATCATTTTCCTTTGCATTTTCTTTTGCAAAAAGGACTGCTTCATCTAAATTGCTGACTAAAACCGCCTTGGGAGAATCATCGTTTTTCTTTGTATTTTCATACATTTCATATATTCTCCTGCCGGACTCGTACATACATATTACATACTTAAGATGTGACTTTGCAATATAGTTAATTAATTCTTCATAATCGATGTTTCTTTCCATTCCGCCAAGTAAAAGGATTGAAGAGTTTTTAATGCTCTCAACCGCGCTTATGGTTGACTTAACGGTTGTGGAGATTGAGTCATCGTAATAATCCACCCCATTAATCTTACCCACAAACTCAAGTCTGTGAGGTAAGGGCTCAAAGGTCGAAACCGCTTTTATAAAGGTTTCATCGGGTATTTTGTAATCTCTTAAAGCTTCATAAGCAAAAGCTACGTTAAGCAAATTATGACTTCCCTTAAGTTTAACGTCCTTTATTTCATCAAAAGATTTAAACGGAAGAACGGAGGGTGAAACATAAATTGTTTTGGATTCCGCACTGCCCCATTCATCCGTAACTTCCTTTAAAGTATAAAGAAAATCTTCAGATTTTTGATATTTATATATATTCTTTTTGGCTAAGCCATACTTTTCTCTTGTGCCGTAATGGTCTAAATGATCTTCGTATATATTTAAAAGAATCGCTCTCTTTGGAGATACATGGGTGTACTCAAGCTGATGACAAGAAAGCTCTGCCACTATTACTGTTTCTTTTTTTACTCCATCCGCAATTTCGAAAAGAGGTATTCCTATGTTTCCGGCAAATAAGCAGTCAAATCCTGCGGTTTTTAATACATGATACAAAAAAGAGGACGTAGTACTCTTTCCCTTTGTGCCTGTAACAGCAATCATTTGCTCTTTATACTTTTCAATAAAAATCTCAGTCTGAGATGTGATAAGACAGGTATATTCGCTTATATCTTTATTCAATACAATTCCGGGAGATTTAAACACCACATCGTAATCGTTTAAAGTATCCTGGTAAGAATCTCCGAATATTGTTGATACGCCATTTGGAACATCCTTTGAAACGTCGTTTTTATCGGCTACGGTAACACTTTTAAAACCGCCCACTTCACAAATCTTCTTTAAAGAAGACTTTCCTTCTCTTCCAAGCCCGAGTATCAAAACTTTTTTATTCTTAATGTATGATAAAATCAAATCATTCATAACATCTCCAAAAGCAACTACTGCTTTCTTTCAAAGAAAACTCTCTTTGTGCCCTCATCATATTCGCTCATTCTCAAAATACCGTTTTCGCCTTCCAGATTTTCAAGAATTGATGGAAGATTCATTATCTTAATATCGATATTGTCATCGGTTCCAAGATCGATGGTGATATCGTCTTTATAAAGAAAAATCGTCCCATTTGGAGCAAAATACATTTTTTGTGCACTGACATCATATTTGGTCATAAGCTGTGTGACCTGTAAAACTCTTCTGAATATGTCTTTATCTTTAGCGGGAAGAGCTTCGTGAAGCACCACATAATCAAAAGAAACCCCTACAACTTCAGGCACACCCTTTGTGTATACTTCGGATACTTCCACCACTATACCGTCTTTATCAAAATATATATTCTTACCAAGATACTCAATATATCCAGCAAGGGTCTTTTCGTATACAGATATCTTTATGGTATCTTTTGATTCAACGGACACATTGATGGTTTCTATAAAAGGAATATCCGTTATTTCTTTATTCTTGTATTTGTACGAAAGAAACAAAGAATTATTTGCATACTTATCTTTTAAAATAATATCTTTTATCTCATCGTCCGTATAATGAAGGTTTCCTTCAACATACACATTTTTAACCGTATAGGAATATTTAACATAAAAAAAGGCGGATATTAAAACAAGCGCCGAAACAAAAAGGACGATTAAGATTACTAAGGGCTTAGGTAACACCCGCCTTCTTTTGTAATAATCTCTCATGTTTCTTCTCTATCCTCTTCTTTTTGCTTAACACGCATTCCGCGTCTCTTTTTAAGATTGGCTCTCTTTACTTCGCCCGTTCTCTTAACAACATTAGGGCTTATGGTAAAGTCTGCGTAGCGTGCCACATTCATAACAATTCCCATTTCGGTTAAAAGGAAAATAATACTTGATCCGCCATAACTAATAAAGGGAAGGGAAATTCCGGTATTTGGCATAACGTTTGTAACAACGCATACGTTAAAAATTACCTGAATGGCTATATGAGCAAAAACACCGCCTACAAGCATATTTCCAAAGAAATCCTTTGTAAGTGTGGCAATATCCAAAATTCTGTAAAGCAAAAGCACAAATAAAAGCAAAATGGCAAAGCCTCCGAAAAGGCCAAGCTCTTCACAAATTATGGAAAAAATCATATCGTTTTGGGCTTCGGGAAGAAAGCCTAACTTTTGCATACTCTTTCCAAGACCTTTTCCCCACACGCCTCCGGAACCTATTCCGTAAAGAGACTGAAGTGTCTGATATCCTTTTCCGTCTGCATACTTTTCCGGGTTAAACCAGGCTAAGATACGTTCTGATCTAAATCCTACTTTTGAAAGCGCTCCTATATCTCCTGTTTTATGAATGGTTATATACAAAAACAAAACATAAAGGCCGATTCCGATTAATGCTAAAGCCAATAAAAGATAGGCTTTAAAGCATTTGGGAGTTGACATTATCAGCATCGAAAAAGCGATGCCACCCACAATAACCGCCGTACTAAAGTTATTGGTGACAAAAAGAATAAGCCCTGCGGCAATAACTCCGGGTGCCAAAACAATAAAAATATATTTAAATGAAGTATTGTCTATATCTTCTCTGTTTTGAAGGTAAATAATTAAAAAAGCGGTAATCATAATAACACCGATTTTAACTATTTCCGCAGGCTGAATGGAAAATCCCCCGATGTAAATCCAACGTGTAGCGCCCTTAGCAGTATGTCCCAAGGGAGACTTCACAAGGAGTACCAAAATAATAGAGATTCCGTAAGCAAAAGGTGCAAGCACCTTATATATATCAAACTTTAAGAAGCTTACAAAAAACATCATGACAAGGCCTATAACAGCAGATATTAATTGCTTTCTTAAGTAGTAAAGGCCGTCTCCGTTATAATCCAAAGAAGCAGAATAAGAGCTTGTGGAATAAACCATAACAAGCCCAAAGCCAAGCAAAAACAACAATATGAAAAGAAGTGTGAAATCAAAATAACTTCCTTTATTTTTTCGCTTTCTTACCGCTTCTGCCATAATCTTAAATACTCACTAAATAAATAATAAAACAAATGCTCCCAAAACCAACGTAACAGTAGCAAATACCGCTACAACCTTAGGTTCTGACCATCCCGACAATTCAAAATGATGATGAATGGGTGTCATTTTAAAGATTCTCTTACCCTTAGTAGCCTTAAAGTAAAGAACCTGCATGATTACGCTTAATACTTCCGCAAAATAGATTAACGCTATAACGGGAAGGTATAAAGGAAGCTTTAATGAAAAAGCGAGTCCGCAAACAAGTGCTCCAAGAGCCAAAGAACCCGTATCTCCCATAAAGACCTTAGCTTTATTTACATTAAACATTAAAAATCCAAGTAAAGCTCCAAGGAAAATCGAGCTGACCATTCCAACAGATTCAGAAACGCCCATTGATGCAAAGATAAAGAAAGCAAGCAAAGCGCTTGTAACCGATGTTTCAAGGCCATCTACACCGTCTGTAAAGTTTGAACCGTTAACGGTACCAACAATTATAAAAATAACGGCAGGAATTGAGAGCCATCCAAAGTTAACTGTTCTTTGTGTAAAAGGAATCACCATATCAAAAAGTTCGGGGCTGTTTGCCTTAATGTACAAGGCATAAGCCAAAGCAAACACGATTTGAAGCGAAAACTTCTGCCATGCTCTTAATCCTAAAGACCTCTTTAAAACAACCTTTATAAAGTCATCCAAAAAACCTATAAGCATAAAGCCAAAGGTAAGAAGCAATGTAGGAATCATATCGGGATAGCTCTTTATTTTTAAAGCACATACCAAAAAAGCCGAAATCAAATAAATGAAAGCTCCCATTGTAGGTGTACCCGTCTTTTTAAGGTGGCTTTCGGGGCCATCTTCTCTTTCCGTCTGTCCTGCTTTAATCTTACGTAGTATCGGTAATATTACAGGGCCCAAAACTATGCTTATAAAAAACGCGATTAAAGCCGCTATTATTAATTCATTTCTCACTGTGCATTCTCCTTAGCTTCTTCATTAACCTCATTGCCGGAAGCATCTTCCATGGCAACACGGTTAGTATATATCGAAAGTTCTCTTTGAAGCAATTCTTCTCTTTCCTTATCACTGACATCTTCGGTCATAGGAATGTTTAAGTAAGGAAGAATATCTGTAAGTATCTCTCTGGATACTATTGTTGCATACTTTGCATCTTCCTGAACGGATACATTCGGTCTGTCAATAACTACATAACAAATGATTTCAGGGTTAATGGCGGGGGCATGTGATATAAAAGAAACAACATACTCTCCGTTACCTCTGGGAAGGGTTTCTGCCGTACCTGTTTTACCGCCTATTGCATAACCTGCGGGCTTTGCTCTCCAGCCTGTACCGTCCGTAACTACCGCATTACAATAATCCAAAATCATATCGGATGTTTTGGAAGAAACAATCTGTTTAACCATTCTGGGCTCAATGTTTTTAACAACAGAACCGGAAGGGCTTAAAATCTTCGAAACTACATGGGGCTCGTAATAATAGCCTCCGTTAACTAAAGCAGCATATCCTGCGGCCATTTGAATCATGCTTACATTAAAGCCCTGGCCAAAGCTTGCGGTTGCAAGTTCCGATTCATTTAAGGTAGCATCCGTAAACACAAGGGAATCCGTACGGCTCTCACCTGCCAAATCAATATTTGTCTTTAAACCTAAATTAAATTCCGACTGGTAATCTAAGAAAATGTCTTTTCCTATAACACTGCTCATTTTCATTAAGGCTACGTTACAAGACTTTGCAACAGCGCCCTTAACATCCAAAAGTCCGTCACCTGCTGTATTATGACAGTGAATCTTGTGTCCCGCTATTTCCAAAAAGCCGTTACACATATATGTTTCATTACCGGTTATTCTTCCGCTCTCTAACCCCATGGCAACGGTAAAAGGCTTCATAACGGAGCCCGGTTCATATGTATCGGTAATACAGAAGTTTTTCCATAAAGCATCGTAGGCATCTTTAAGGGTATCCTCTTCTTCCATTTGCTTTATTTGCTCTTCAGTGTAATACTCCGAAATATTCTTTGGATCGTTTAAATCAAAATTGGGATAACTTGCCATGGCAAGGATTTCCCCCGAATCAACTCTCATAACAATGCAGCCTATATTGTTTGCACCAAGGCCTTCTCTTGCATTGTCTTTATATTCCAAAGAAAACTCCTTTAAATGCTTTTCAACCATCATTTGAAGGTTTGCATCTATTGTGGTAACCAATGCATTTCCGTCTACTGCGGGAACCGTTGTTACTTCAACCACGGAATCATCGCTTAAGTATCCGTATTGTCTTCCGCTAACACCGGTCAAAATGTCGTTATAATATTCTTCAAGTCCGTATGATGCCTGACCCGTTGATAAAGAAAAGCCAATCAAATCGCAAGCCAAAGGTCCTTGAGGGTAAAACCTTGTGTAGTACTTTTCAAACCACACTCCGCACACATGCTCATCGTAAAGGCTTGTTTCTTCCTCTCCTTTTTTAGGCTTTGTGATATAAGGAAGAAACCTGCTCATTTCATCGTAAGATACGTTTCTTTTTACAATGTAATATTGAGATGAAGGAACCGACTCGATGTAAGCGTTAAGCTCGCCCTTATCAATAGAAAAAATAGATTCCAAAGCATTAAGGGTAGCTGTTTTACACTTAGGATCGTAATTACCGTTAATGTCGGTGTCTGCGTCTATAAGCTGCTTCGCATCCAAAATTACGTTGTAGGTTTCCTTGCTTGCAGCCAAAACGGTACCGTTGGCATCGATGATTTCTCCTCTTTTGGCATTTAAGGTTTTTGAGTCGAAAGCCTGCTGAGAAAGAATCCTTTGCTGGTATTCCGTATCGTTATCCTTGGTAATAAAAATAAGGCGAACGCTCAGGCCTACAAAAGCTAAGAGTACAATAAAGAAAAATACTCCGAGCCTAATTGCAACGTCCTGTGCGCTGCCTTTTAAATTACGTTTGTTTCTATTTTGTTCCAAAGCTTAAACACCTGCTATTTCGATATATCGCTTAATTGCCTTACGTAGTCGCTGTTTTCGCGGGTATATGTAACGATCTGGTCTTCGGAAGCATATACCATGCCAAGCTCTTCGATGGCAATTCTTTTAATCTCATCATAATCTATTGCATTAATCATTTTACTATACTCATCATCATTTGCAAGTGTCAAATTGTTGAGTCTCTGCTCGTAGATAGCGATATTTTCAACAGAATTTGCGATTTCTGACTGAAGTCTTAAATAAGAAACCAAAGCGTAAGCCGTTACAAAAACTGCAACCGTTAAGAACAAAACATAGAAAAAGCTCATGTTCTTCTTTTCCTGTAAGTTTTGACCTTCATATACTTTTAAGGGACTAAAAGAAGGGCGCTCTTCAATCGCCTTTTTTACGTCAATATTTCTTGCAGTTGTGTCATAAACATATCTGCCGTTTGATAATCTTAGATTATTTGTTGCCATAACTTTTACTTCCTTTCAAATACTCTTAGCTTTGCGCTTTTGGATCTTGAGTTTTCTTCAAGTTCCTTTTCGCTTGGTAATATTGGTTTCTTGGTTATTTGCTTACCCTTCGAAACTTTACCGCATACACATACCGGAAAGTTTTTGGGGCATTCGCAAGGGTCTTCGCTCTTTTTAAAAGATGTCTTTACTATTCTGTCTTCCAAGGAATGGAATGTAATGATTGCAAATCGTCCCCCGGGATTTAAGAAATCCGTCATTTCATCAAGTGAATCTCTCAAAACCTCAAGCTCGTGATTGCATTCAATTCTTATTGCCTGAAACGTTCTCTTTGAAGGATGGCCGCCGGTTGCTCTCATTTTCATGGGGATGGCCGCCTTTATAATTTCATTTAATTCAAAGGTCGTTTCGATAGGTTTCTTTTCACGTTCAATGCAAATATGCTTTGCAATGTTTTGTGCGAATTGGTCTTCGCCGTATTCTTTAATGATTCTTGCAAGCTCTTTCTGAGAATATGTGTTGACGATATCCTTCGCCGTAAGCGTCTGTCTATCGTCCATCCTCATGTCTAAAGCTGTGTCGTACTTATAGGAAAATCCTCTTTCAACGGTGTCTAACTGATAAGAAGAAACCCCTAAGTCTAGGAGGATACCATCCACTCCCCCAACTCCCATTTCTTTTAAGATGCTCACTGCATCTTTATAGTTGGAACGAATAATGGTCACGTGGTCTTTAAACTCTGAAAGCCTTTTTCCGGCTGCCTCAATGGCCGCCTCATCCTGATCGACTCCGTAGAGATGACCGCCATTCGTTAACCTCTTTGCTATCTCGTATGAATGGCCCGCTCCTCCGAGGGTGCCATCCAGGTAAATCCCATCCGGTTTGATATTCAAATTTTCAATTGTTTCATTAAGCATTACCGAATAGTGTTTAAATTCCATCTTTATATCCTATATGCCAAGGTCTGCCATTTGCTCTGCAATTGATTCCATATCATCAATATTGGATGCAGCATCCCATTTTGCCTTGTTCCAAACTTCAATTCTGTTTGCAATTCCCACAAGAACAATTTCTTTATCAAGGGAAGCGAAGGTTCTTAAAACCTGCGGGATTAAGATTCTTCCCTGCTTATCAAGCTCTACTGTTGCAGCGCCTCCAAGCATGAATCTTGCAAAGGTACGTGCGTTTTTATTGGTAAGGGGAAGGGCTCTTAACTTATCTTCCAAAGCCTTCCACTCGGTATTGTTGTAAATAAACAAGCAGTCATCCAAGCCTTTGGTGATAACGAATTCGTTTCCAAGTTCTTCTCGAAACTTAGAGGGAATGATCAATCGGCCTTTTTCATCAACTGTGTGGTTGTATTCGCCCATGAACATTCCGATCACCTCCTTACTCTAAAATCGTACCACTTTCACCCACGTAATAACCACTTTCTTCCACTTGTACCCACATTTTACAACATTTTCACCTCCATTGCAACCCCTGTGCTGTTAATTTTTTGTTGATTTTACGCCATTTCTCGGCATTTTTAGGCATAAAAAAAGACATCCCCAAGATATTGAGAATGTCGTTTTTTGTAACACTATATTTAGAAAAATTTAAGAATTATACATTAAATCTAAAGAGAATTACGTCACCGTCTTTAACTACATATTCTTTTCCTTCGATGCCCACAAGGCCTTTTTCCTTTGCTGCGGAAAGGGAACCTTGTTCAAGAAGATCCTTATAGTTAATAACTTCCGCTTTAATAAATCCTCTTTCAAAATCTGTGTGAATCTTTCCGGCTGCCTGAGGAGCCTTTGTACCCTTCTTAATGGTCCAAGCACGGCACTCATCTTCTCCTGCTGTTAAGAAGCTCATAAGTCCCAAAAGATCGTAGCTTGCCTTAATTAGCTTATCAAGGCCTGATTCCTTTAATCCCATGGCATCAAGGTATTCTGCCTTTTCATCATCGTCAAGCTCTGAAATTTCTTCTTCAATCTTTGCACAAACAACAAATACTCCGCTTCCTTCTTTTGCTGCAAAGTCTCTTACCTTTTTAACCATCTCATTGGAAGCGCCGTCATCGGCCAAATCTTCTTCAGCAACGTTTGCGGCATAAATAACAGGCTTATATGTAAGGAAGTTATAGTCCTTCATAAGTAAAAGCTCGTCTTCGTCATCGATTTCAAGGCTTCTTGCAGCTTTTCCCTCTTCAAGGTGTGCCTTTACTCTGAGTAGAAGCGCTTCTTCCTTTTGAAGGGTCTTATCCATTCTTGCAGCCTTTGTTACCTTTGACAAACGTCTTTCAAGAACTTCAAGATCTGCAAAGATTAATTCAAGATTGATTACATCAATATCTCTTATGGGATCTACCGAACCGTCAACGTGAATAACGTTTGTATCTTCAAAGCATCTTACAACATGAACGATTGCATCTGTTTCTCTTATGTTTGATAAAAACTGGTTTCCCAAGCCTTCACCCTTTGATGCACCCTTAACCAAACCTGCAATATCAACAAATTCAATAACCGCAGGGGTGACTTTCTTTGTGTGATAAAGTTCTCCCAAAAGCTTGATTCTTTCATCGGGTACCGCTACAACACCGATGTTTGGATCTATTGTACAAAACGGGAAGTTTGCAGCCTGAGCGCCCGCTTTTGTAAGTGAATTAAAAAGGGTGCTCTTTCCGACGTTTGGAAGGCCCACAATGCCAAGTTTCATATATTTATATCTCCTTAAGACTAAAAATACTTTATTTCGCGCGTTATATTCTACACTAACCAAAGATTAATTGCAATGTTATTTCATTTTTTGATAGCCGACAAACCGCGTGGTTATCACATCTAATCTTCAGCCATGGGATTATTCTAAAATAAAAGGTCCGGGGACTAACCCCGAACCTTTTCTTAAAATTATCCCATTTTCCAATCCGAGGCCTGCTGCCTCATGCGCACAAATCTGTTATAGATCCTGTTTGTGTCCATCAGAGTTTCATGAGTTCCCGACTCAATCATTCCCCCGCTTATAACTGCGATCTTGTCCGCATTCTTTATGGTCTCAAGTCTGTGCGCGATCATGATGACCGTTTTATTTTGCGTAAGAGCATCAAATGCCATTTTAAGCTTGTCTTCATTTTCCGGATCCACATTTGCTGTAGCTTCATCAAGAATGATTATGGGAGCATCTTTCAAAATAGCCCTTGCTATGGATATCCTCTGCTTTTCTCCTCCGGACAATGTACCGCCGCCTTCACCGATAACAGTATCATATCCGCTCGGAAGAGATTCTATAAAATCATGGCAACATGCCATTTTAGCAGCCCTGATCACATCTTCCCTGTTCGCATTCGGGCATCCGAACCTGATGTTGTTTTCTATCGTATCAGCGAACAGATAAACATTTTGGAAAACAATGCTTATCTGAGACATGAGAGATTCCAGAGTGTATTCTCTTATGTCTTTTCCGCCTATCATAATCCTTCCGTGATCCACATCCCAGAACCTGGAGATAAGAAGTGCCAGTGTTGTCTTGCCGGCACCGGACGGCCCTACAAATGCTGTCATGGTATTCGTCCTTATATCAAGGCTCACATCATCAAGAATCTTCTTGTTTCCGTATGAAAAGCTCACATGCTCAATGGTGATGTCATGATCCTCCGGAGTTATATTTTTGCCTTCTTCATCAAGTACCGGCATCCTGTCTGCCTTGCCGGCCTGATCTATGGAACTTGTTACGATCCTGAGCATGGAAAGTCCGGCATCAGTTTGCTCTATTTCGGCAAATATTTGAAAAGAAACCACAGTAAGTATAAGAGCCGTCTTAAGATCCATGCTTCCCGTCAGAGTATAATAAACCGATAAAAAAATAATGGATATCTTAAAGAATCCCAAAACAATGTTTTGAAACATCGCATATGGTAGGAATACTTTTTCAAGATTCATGTTGCAGTCACAATATTTGTCGATGGCAGCACGAAGTTTTCCGTCGCCTCTTCCCGTAAGATTAAACGATTTGACCACACTCATTCCCTGAAGATTTTCCAGAACCTCGGATACTATCTTCGTCTTACTTGCTTCTCTTGCGGGAGCGATCACACGTGTCTTATGTTCAAGAGCGGATGTAAACAGCAGATACACTGTCATTCCCGCGAGTACCACAAATGCGATCCTTATATCAAGTGCCGGGATCATCAAGAAAAACAGAACTGTATTTATCATTCCTCCGAGCACCAGAACAAGAACATTTGCACCTATATTTTCCACCGTCTCCAAAACCGTGGTGGATATCCCCGTGATCTCGCCCACACTGTTTTCATTAAAAAAACCCATGGGCACCTTCTTCAGCCTGCCGGCTATTTCAAGGCGTTTATTTGCGCTCATGAAAAAGCTGGCATGTGTCTGCTGAAGGAGGGATGTATTTCGGGTAAACGTCATTCCGATAATACTCAAAAGCATCAGGAGGAATGCCCGGATGGCAGGAGTGCTCGAAATGTTACCGCTTACCAATGCATCTATGATCACATATATCGAGACTATTCGAAGCATGCTAAAACACGCCTTGAGAAAGCCGACAAAAATGGACTTGTATATATATTTCCTCTCCTGACCGGCAAAAACAAAAATCTTATGCAGAGCTTCTATCATGCCACACCTCTGCTTTCCGCTCCTATATGAGCATTCCACATCAAGCGGTAAAGCTTGCACGAATTAAGCAGTTTCTCGTGTGAACCGGAAGCCACTATCGTTCCCTTATCAACAACAATAATATTGTCGGCATTTGTGATAGTGGACAGTCTGTGAGCTATGACTATGACCGTTTTACCCTTGATCAAATTTCCGATGGCGTTTTGTATCACTGCTTCATTCTCGGGATCGATATACGCCGTTGCTTCATCCAGTATTACGATTGGGGCATCCTTGATCATAGCTCTTGCTATGGCAATTCGCTGCTTTTCCCCGCCGGACAGATGAGTTCCGCCCTGTCCGACCATGGTGTTATAACCGTCTTCCAGATTTGCTATCAACTCTCCGCATCCGGAAGCTTCAGCCACAGCTATGACTTCTTCATCTGTAGCAGACATTCTTCCCATCCGGATATTGTTCATTATGGTATCGTCAAACAGATAAATATCCTGTGAAACAAAAGCAGTCTGATCATACAGTTCTTTGAGGGGGATATCCTTCAGATCGTACCCGCCCATTTTAAGCGAGCCATCTTCCACATCCCAGAAACCGGCGATCAGCTTCGCAATTGTGGACTTGCCACTTCCGGAAGGCCCCACAAGTGCTGTCATTGTTCCGGCAGGGATATCAAGGGATACATCGTGCAGCACCTGAGTCCCTTCATGATAAGAATACGACACATCAGTCATCTTGATGGAATGATCTTTTATCTCCACATATTCTTCCGAATGAACCTGCTCATTTCCGTTCAGGATTTCATCAACGGTTGCTACGATTGTCTTGACTTTAGAAAACGTATCCATGAAATTGATAGCTTCAATAACAGGACCAACTATACACATCGATAACATAATGGAAGTGATGAACGCATCCGCAGACAGAGTTCCTTTTATGTACATAATCCACCCTATCGGAAGAACACTTATGAGCGTTGACGGAGCTATGGCATAAGTTAATGACCACTTGTACTGAATCTTTTTCATCCAGTTATAGTAGTATTCAGCTGTAGCCATAACCTTTCTGCCCAGCTTTGCATATGAACCTTCGCCCTGATTATATGCCTTAATGACCTCGATTCCCTTTATGTATTCCACAATTGAGGAATTCATATCCTGAACTGTTCTTACGGATTTTTCGTAATCGGTGGAATATCCGATCAATATAAACAGTGCAAATGCAAGTCCTACCGGAATGGAGATAAGGCATACAAATCCCATCCTCCAATCCACATTCATAAGATACAGCCATGTTATAAGCGCCCCGAGAATGTTAGCCGTCAGCTCCGGTATCATATGAGCCAGGGGTCTTTCCATGCTCTCAACTTCATCAACGATGATCTGTTTTAACTTGCCGCTGGAAGTATCTATGATTGTCCCGAGGGGCATCTTCGGAAGTTTATCAAACATTGCTTTTCTTATATCGGCAAGTGTATTGAAAGTTGCTTTATGGCTGATTCCCAGTCCCGCAGAATAGAACAGACACTTTATAACAAAGCCCGCCGCACCGATAATGCACCATTTTGCATACTCCGACAGGTCATTTACTCCTCCGAGAAGTTTTGAAATCACCTGTGCTGCCGCAATATACGGAAGAATACTTCCGAGCACTCCTATAACAGCGAGTACTATTGAGGCGATCAGCCTCGCATGCTCTTTATAGGCAAGCTGCCATAAACGCTTAATGGACGTAAGCTGATCATCTTCCCGGCTTCTTCTCTTTTCCTTAAAGGTACTTGTTCTGTACAGCCACCTGTCATACATATCGCGAGTAAGCTTTCCGTACTCAAGCACCTTGCCGCCCTGCATATATATGAGTTCATCGCAGCATTCGGCTATCAGTTCAGGATCGTGTGTGACCAGAAATATCGTCTTTCCCTTATCCTTTAATCCTTTGATAAGTTCCGAAACTGCCTTCATATGGCGATAGTCAAGGCCGCTGGTTGGTTCATCGAATACTATGATGTCCCTTTCCGATACAACCGCACTTCCTATGGCAACCCTTTGTTTTTCTCCGCCGGACAGGGATTGAGGATGTTTTTCTTCTTTATCCGACAAGTCCAGTTCCTTAAGAACTTCTCTTATCTTATCCCTAGAGTCATCTTCCTCTTTGACCAGACTGAAAATCATTTCTTCCATGACTTCATCCGTAAAAAGCTGATGTCCTACATCCTGCATTACCATAAAGGTATTCTTAAGCCTTCTCCTTCTTGCATATAATTCCCCGCGGAATTCAATATTTCCGGTAGCACTTCTTTCAAGTCCGCAAAGTGCTCTGGCAAAAGTGGATTTACCCGCACCATTATCTCCCACCAGTCCTATTACTGCATTTTGGGATACTCTTACATAGGGAACGTTAAGTGCCTCCTGAAGCGTACCCGGATAGATGTAATGGTAATTTGAAAGTATTATCTTCTCGTTATCTCCGACATCCAGTCCCTTAAGCGGAAGATTCATTATATCCGAACTCCTAAGACCCATCTCGGCCATCTTTTCTCTCCCGAGGCCGATCAGTTCCTGTGGAGTACACTCCAGCTCTATTTTCCCTCTGCTCATATAAAGAACACGATCCGCAACAGGAAGCACATAATAAAGTCTGTGCTCTGCTATCACCACGGTCTTGCCTTCCTTCTTCCATACTTTTATGATTTCGGCAAGCTCTCTGATAGAATGAAGATCGAGATTCGAGGAAGGTTCGTCCAAAACAATTATCGGAGCACCTGACGTGTCTGCACATGCGCAGGCAACCTTCTGCTTCTCTCCGCCGGACATCTTGAACAGATTTCTTCCGAGGAGATACTCCATGCGGAATTTTTCAACTGTTTTATCAAGTCTTTTTTTCATCTCATCACGGCTTACACCTCGGTTTTCAAGAGAAAAGACCATCTCTTCCGTAGATTCCACGTTGTAGAATTGTGTTTTGGGATTCTGGAACACCGAAGCAACTACAGGAGCCAGATCGTGAAGCATGGCTTTCTGCGTATCCAGACCGTTCACTGTTACACTTCCTGTCATTCTGCCTTTGTAATACCCCGGGATCAGACCGTTGATCATTCGAAGAAGTGTTGATTTACCGCATCCGGATTCTCCGCAAAGCAGCACCACCTCTCCCTCTTTAATATCAAGGTCAAGATCTGTTACAGTCTCCGATCCCTCCTCATATTCAAAAGAAACATTTCTAAAATTAATCATATATTTCACCTGTATCATCGGGATATCAAATATACCGATGTCAAAAATATAACCACAAACAAAACCGCAAAAATATCCCTTCCCGTGAACCTGACATCCGTATAGGTAGTATGCTCTGCAGGATTGTCCAGGCCTCTTGAAAGTGCCGCTGCCGAAAGTTCATCCCCGGTACCCGCAATTGATATCATCAAAGGGACAACTCTGTATTCTATGGCTCGCATTGGATTTTCCCAGAATTTTTTTCTCGTTATAATGATGCCTCGCATTGCCGCAGCATCATGTATGGCATGTCTTTCCTGCTTCATTGTAGGGAAAAATCTAAAAATAACCGACACTGGTATCATAATCTTGCGGCTTACTTTCATCTTGGCAAGAGCCGCTATCACTTCACTGACATTAGTGGATTTAAGTATGTAATCGCTGCATGTAAATGCCGGTGCAAGTTTAAGGACAAGTCCTCCGAGAAGTACCACTATCATATTCAGGAACATATTCAGCTGAATAGAAACCCTGTGAACATGTATAAACGCCGCAAGTGAAAACAAAGCGAAATACTTTACGGCTCCCAGAAACTGCCTGTTGCTTAAGAAAAGTAAAAATGGGATTGTTCCGACCGCAAGTGTAAACCATATGTTTACATCTACCATCTCAAGCGTAGCGATCACGATGATAAGGAAAAGCTTGGTTCTCGGATCTAATTTTAATTTTTTCTTTTCCACATATCCGTTCATTATGCAATACCGGCTTTCTTGAAGTGCTTGTTCATCATCTTCTTTCCGACGAATGCTCCCACGACGGAACCGAGAGCAATAAGGATAATGGCAATAGGCATGAACCATGTGGGCATATATTTTGCAAGCTGTTCCGCATACTGATCACCCATTGATTCTCTTATTCCGTCCCAGTAAGAAACACCTGCAAACCAGAGATTGGCAGGACCTGCCAACATTCCCATCGAGAAGAAAATATAACTGACTACCATAGCGGAAAATTTCTTATGTCCGAGCACTTTGTATAGAATATCCGCAAGAAGTGCAGTGGGGATGATACATACAAGGCTTATCCATGTGTATCCGCAGATATACCAGAATGCACCCATGATAAGCCCGCTTATGGTAAGCATTCCGAATTTCTCTATCTTGATGTAATAAAGTGTCATAGGAATAGCTGTTACAATGGGACCGAGAAACATAAAGATCGGATAAAAGATGGGAATTGCATTAAACATACCTGTGATAAAAACGCAGATTGTATAGAGGGCCGTATATATACCTACGGTGATCAGATCCTTACCTGTGAGTTTATTGTTGTTCATAATATGTCCTCCTTTGGTTAGCTTTAGCTAACCCATGTTTATTTTTTTAGGCCCTTATTAAGGACCTATTAATTAAATACCCAGTAAATGTCTGTATCCGGCTATGCAATAGTCGCTTACAAGCCCGGTTTCTTTTGAAATCTCTTCGGCACTTTTGCCATTTCTCAAGCCTTCGAAAACAGTCTTTATGAGAAAAGACGACCCGATCTTGATGATGTTATCGGAAATGACATCGGGGTTTTTGACATACTTTCTGCTGAGCTTCAAAAAACTGAGCATACTCTCCGTTTCTTCTTCAATAAGCGAATCGATGAAATTCTCATACCCCGTTCCCACAGAAGAATCCACTATAAGTAAAAAAACTTCCCGATTCTTACATACGTAACGTATCAGCGCTTCCGAGGAATTGAAGGATTCTTCGAAAGCTCTGATGATATCCGCAGAAGACTCTATCTTAAGCAAGTCTTTTCTCTCGGAAGAATACATATCCGACCATTTGTCCAGTACAGGCCTTACCAAACTGTCAAAAAGATCTTCTTTGCTCTCAAAATGCGCATAGAAGGCACCGTTGGTAACTCCCGCATCCGAACATATCTTTCTGACCGATGCATCACGGAAGCCCTTTTCCCTGAATTGAACCATGGCGCTTTTCAGGATATTCTCATGTGTTTGCTTGTAATCGTATGACATTTTGACCAACCGTCCTCAAATATTACTGTGTAATATTACAATGTAATATTTTTACACCCAAAAAGAATCCGTGTCAAGCATAATCCTATAAAATATCCTTCGCACAGAAGATTAATTGAAATGTTAAAACAGCACCGGAGGGTTATCCGATGCTGTTAAAAGTTATTCTATAGTTAATTTAGAGTAAAGTTCATCAGACGCAACTTCCTTTGCGGCAAAGGGTCCGGGGATAATGCCCACAGCTCTGTGATTGCCAAAATAGTCGTAGTTAAAGGTAATAGGCGATCCATCGGGATTTTCAAACTTTTGCTGAGGTTCAAATGCTTTACCCAAAGTGTCTGTTGAAATCATATCAACCTCAAAGTCTTTAAGCACATCGTAGATGTTTGTATCAAGGAAGTATTTTCCGTTCTTTTCACAAACGTCTACATATACCTTTCCGGAATTATCAAAGAAAGCCTTCTTTTCATTCTTCCAACCCTTAGCGCCTTCAAAATAAGCATTTCCGTTAATCCATACAGGAAGATGTGAAAAATGGAATTTATCATGCTTCATCATGTTGGGATGTTCTTCTTCCATCTCAAACCAGCTTATCCATTCATCATAGGTAGGATATTCATCAAAACAGTAAGTTCCTACTTTTCTGTTTTCAATCTGCTTTTCTTCGGGCTTTGAATCGTTAGTAAGCACCCAGTCGTCGGAAGGCCACTTCTGAATGAATATGTTATTGTAGAACCTATCGTCTCCGTGAAGAATGGTCATAAAGCCCATTACTTCTGTTCTGTGAGGCATATGGTATGGCGTGTATCTCCAATGGGTTCCGTCACCTACAAAGGTAAATGCTCCGGCGCAAAGGTTATGAACCATAGCAACACCCTGAGTTGCAATTCTTAATGAAACATCCGACAAAAGAATGTTGTTATCAATAAGTGTGGGGCCGTGGCTAACTTCTACAAAGATATCCTGGCAGGTCATGCCGCCCTCTAACTGCTTTGCAAATTCGGGACGTTCATTATCGTGAAGAAGATTCTGAGTGATTCTTGTGCCCTGTGCTTCCCAGTCACACCAAATACCCATTGTACAATGATGGATGTGGTTTCTTCGCATAATAACGTCTATAGCCGCATGCATCTTGATACCTGCGATTTCAGCACCGCCAAGCTCCATCATGTTGTTTATATGATGGATATGGTTATCTTCGATAATGCTGAATACTCCGCCCATACGGCCGATAATACCGCCCTGCTCGCAGTGGTGAATATTGTTTCTTCTTATGATGTGGCCACCGATTTTCTCTTTAAGCCATCCGTAATACTGGCCTCTGCATACAGAGTCTCTTTCCATCTGGGTGGGGCTCTTTACGTGTTGAGTGGTATAGAAATTGCTGTTTTCGGGATCGTAATAACGTCCTACGCAAATACCTGCACACTTACTTCCCCAGATTTCACAATCTTCTATAATCCAGCCTTTACTCCAGTGAGGAGCTATCATTCCGTCCTGATAGGCTGCGGGAGGAGCCCATGTGGTAGCTGCCTTATTGATGTTAAATCCCGTAACCGTAATGTAGCCTACGCCCTCTTCTTTAGGCATAAAGCATTCACGTCTTACGGTAATTTCGACGTTTTCTTTGTTAGGATCTTTTCCTCCGAAATTTGCATAGAATACAGTCTCATTGGTTTCTTTATCCTGAGCGGCAAACCATTTTCTCTTAGATTTTTCAGGCTCCCATGAACATTCATATACCTTAGCTTCAAGGCACTCCTCGATACTTAAAGCTTCATATAAGGCCTCATCATTAAGCCACACGCATCCTGTGTGCTTGTTGGGCGTTGCAAAATACCAGTCTCCGTAAACAAGAGTGGTGTAAGGATTGTAATCTTCAAAGATTCCGTTCTTTACTCTTGCGCACCACACATCACCTTTATATTTTTCCCACTTTTCAACCTTTTCGGCACCTGTAATGACCGCCTTTAAAGGCTTTTCGCTTTTATATGTAATGCGGTTATCTTCAGTTCCTGCATTAATGGGATTTACATTTTCTCTGTAAATTCCGGGTAACACCAAAACTTCGTCCCCGGGCTTAGCTATTTTAGCTGCCTCATTAATTCTTCTAAATGGTAATTCCTTGCTTCCGTTTCCGTCATGCTTTGCATTAGCGTCAACATAAATTATCATAAAAACCTCTTTCCGGTAATGCCTTTTGTATGGCACCCACTGATTATTATATATTTTAACCCTTAACGGCTCCTGCCATCATACCTTTAACCAATTTGTCCTGGAAAATGATAAATAAAATTATCATAGGAAGGACCGAAAGTGTTAATACAGCCATGTTTATGGGAATATTAAGGGAATGCTCTCCCTTAAACTGTCCAAGGGCCAAAGGAAGGGTTTTCTTTGCAGGCGTAATAAGGAAGGTATTTGCAAAAGCAAATTCGTTCCACATGGAAACACCGTTATAAATTGCAAGCGTGGATAACCCTGACTTTGACAAAGGAAGGATTATCTTAAAGAAGTTTTTAAACTTATTGCATCCGTCAATCTCCGCAGACTCTTCTATTTCCTTGGGTATCGTCTTCATAAATGCCGTTAGGATAAATACAGACATAGGAAGTGCAAATGCAACGTAAGGTCCGATAAGGGAGCCAAGGGAATCGTATAATCCAACGTTTGTTGTAAGTTTAAAGATTGGAATCAACGTAACATGCATTGGCACTGACATCATGGCTACTATTGTGGCATAAATAAATGCATTTAGTTTAAACTTCATTCTTGCCAAAGGATATGCCGCGAAAGCAGAAATTGCAAGCATGAGTATAAGGGAAATTGCAACCACAATTACGCTTCGTAAGAAGTATCCAAAGAAACCGTGGGTTACAACTTCAAAATAGTTTTTAAAATACCAAGGATCCGGCAGATGGAAAACTCCTTGTTGAAGCATGTCAAACTGCTTTCTGAAAGAGTTAACTATCATAAAGAAAAATGGTGTAAGTGTTAAAACAAGCTGGATAAGCGCGAAGAAAATCGCTATCCCCCAAGCAATTTTTGATTTTATTTTTGATTTTTTATATTCATTCATATTAATAGTCCTCCTTAACTTTAAATACTTTGTTAAAGAGAAGCGCTATAGCCGTAATTAAGATGAACATGCCGGCAGCAACCGTAGAGCCGTATCCCATATTAAATTGCTGGAATGAAAGCTTGTACATGTAGGTAGCCATAAGTTCTGTGGTGCCTGCAGGTCCGCCCTGAGTCATGTTCCAAATCATATCAAAGTATTTTAAGGATCCGATTAAAGACATGGTGCATGCAGTCTTAAAAATAGGTCCCAACAAAGGTATCGCAATATGACGAATGTACTGCCCTCTTGTGGCGCCGTCGATGATTGCGGCCTCATAAATCGTGGTGTCAATATTACCATAGCCGGCAATAAAGTAAACCATGTAAAAAGGTGTAAACTGCCATGCCATTACACCGATAATGGTGTACAAAGCATTCGGCGCTTTTCCAAGAAGGTCTATGGTGGTTCTTTTGCCGTTAATTATTGTTGCAAGAGAAGAAATAAGACCTCCGTTTGTTGCAAGGGCATATACAAACAAGAATGCAATTGCAACAGAGCTCATAAGATATGGCAAAAACCATATGATTTTAAAGAAATTAAACTTTTTTCCACCGGCATCAAGAAAGGTTGCCAAAAGCATTCCGATGGGAATCTGTAAAAGAATTGAGAAAACCATTACAATGAGGTTATGTTCAAAAGATTTCCAAAACATCTCATCGTGAAGAAGTTCCTTCCAGTTTCCGAGTCCGTTAAAAATCTTGTCCGCAGATATTCCGTTCCATTTAAATCCGCTGATTGCAAAAGTATCAATAACGGGATAAACAATAAAAATAGCTATAAGTATCAGTGCCGGCAGCAGGAACACTGTCGCTGCTTTGGCCGTACTCCTCGCCTTTGCCCGAGCAAGCCCTATATTTCTACCTTTTTCCATTAAGCTCCTCCTGTTTTATACTGATTACTTAAGAAGCTGCCCGCAGGAGAATCGCTCCTGCCGGCAGCGTTTTAATAGACTTAAGTTAGTAAATCACTTATTATTCAGCCAATGCTTTCTGCATTGCAGCATCCTGTTCTTCACCGATTTCCTTAGGTGTCTTTTCAAGTCCGAAAAGTTCTGTCATGCAGTTTTTGTGAACTTCTGTAACAGATGCAGGTAAGTACTGGTCGTACCAAAGCTGAACGTTTGATGCTTTGAAGAATTCATCGATGATGTACTTATTGTTGGGATCTTCAATGTTTTCGTTAAAGCCCTTGATTGAAGGAACTGTTCCTGCAGCTACCTGAGCAGCATTGTAAGTATCATCGTTAAAGTACTGAGTTGCAAGTACATAGCAAGCATCAAGTAAATCCTGGTCTACTGAACCATCTTCCTTAAAGCAGTTAAATGACATACCCATACCGATTGCAGTACCGATTTCTACGTTCTGAGGAACGCCTGCAGCCTTAGCTTCGGAATCTTCAGGGAAACGGAATACTGAAATGTTATCGTTGTACCATTCTTCGTTATCTGCTTTAATACCGCCAACCTGCCATGAGCCGTGAAGCATCATTGCTGCAGATCCGTCGTAAAGAAGTGCTCTGTCCTGGTTATCATCTGCTGAAAGTGAGTTAACACCATCAGGGAAGTATCCCTTCTTAACCCATTCCTGAATCTTTTCACCGGCATAGATGAATGCAGGGCTTGTAAATGAACCGCCGTTTTGCTGGGTGTATGCGGCATCAAATTCAGCATTTCCCGAGTGACGTGCTACAAGGTACATATAGTACATTGAACCTGTCCACTTTGAAGCATTTGCAAGTGTGAAAGGAATAATTCCGTTTGCTTTAAGTGTTTCACATACAGCTTCAAGTTCATCGATTGTTGTGGGAACTTCCAAACCAAGTTCAGCGAATATTGTCTTGTTGTAGAAAATGTCGCAGCCTGTAAGTCCGCTGTAAGGAATAGCAAGCATCTTTCCGTCAAATGTTGACTGAGCTACAGCTGCATCAACATATTCGGGATGATCGTACTTTGCATACATTTCTGTAATGTCGTTTGCATGGCCTGACTTATAGTATTCAGCCATGGGACCGCCACCCCAGTGACCGTAGATGTTAGGGCACTGGCCTGAGCTCATTGCTACAATAAGCTGCTGCTTATATGTATCGTTTTGCTGGTGTACCTGATTAACTGTGATGTTGGGATAGTCGGCAGTAAATCTTGCTACTGCAGCTTCCGCAATTGATTTGTTGGGCTCTTCGGTTGAAATATCCCAAAGAGTGATTGTCAAAGGCTCAGTTGTAAGAACAGGAAGGTTCTTTCCATCAGTCTGCTTTGCAGGAGCCGATGTGTCTGTTGCCTCTGTTGTCTGAGTTTCGGTCTTAGTCTCTGTCTTTGCTGATGCAGGAGCATTTGAAGCGGCGCTACCGCAGCCTGCAAGCATAGATACTGCCAAAACTGATGAACAAAGAATTGCTAATACCCGTTTTTTCATATCTTTTCCTCCTATTGTTAAATGCTCGATGACTTAATAATTTAAAAAAGCCATCCCCCTATGAAACAATTAACTGTTCATAACATTTATATACATTATTTCGCCGCCCTTTTTCTTGCATAAAATTGCTCTACACCGTACCAAAATTGCTATTTTAAATATACAACTTGTTTAAATATATATTTATGTTAAATTTGTGCTATAGCAAAATGCTAAATAATAGTGTATATTCAAGCCGTAAATATGGTATATTGTCTAGTAAAATTATAGGTAAAATTTTACCTTCTGTATTTTAGTTAAAAAACATGGCAATTTTTAACCTATAGGTAGGATAAATATGAAAAGCGAATTAACATATGTAAAGGGAGCAAAGGAAAGTATCAGACATAAGATAAACACCAATATAAGGATGTTTATAAACAGGCTCCACTCAGATTTTCCGCCTCATTGGCATACAGACATCGAGATTATCTGCCCAATGGAAGCTCCGTACAAAGTGATTTGTTCAAACCAGAACTACTTTGTCGATATCGGAGATATTCTTTTAATATGTCCTGCGGTTCTTCACGAAATCTTCTCTCCAATACCGGGAGCAAGACTTTATATTCAGGCAGACTTTTCGGGTATAGTTTCTTTAAAAGAATTGGATAAAGCTTTCAGATTAATGTCTCCCGCTCTTCACATTAAGAAAAAAAGCTGCCCTAAAGATGTATACGAAAAGCTTTTTGATTATATAGGAAGAATCAAGGAATTATACTTTGGCTCACAAGCCGCCGCTTCTTCAAACATCGAACCTTTTGATGAAAATGTAACTGCCTTTACGGAATTAGACCCCTTCGGAGAAATCGAAATATATTCAATCTTAATGGAGTTCATCGCGTATTGCGCCAAAAATATAGGGCTGTTTATAGGTTCTGATTCCGTTGCTCCTTTAAATACCTTTAAAAACAGCATTTCACTTAGCAATGTATGCGCCTATATTTCAGAGCATTTTACGGAAAACATATCATTAGAGAGCGTGGCATCATACGCGGGATTCAGTAAGTATCATTTTGAAAGAATATTCAGTGACTACACAGGGGTAACCTTTTATCAGTATCTTCAGCAAATGAGAATAAATTATGCCCAGACTCTTCTTTCAAATCCGGAGCTTTCCATAACAGACATTTCTTATCAGGCAGGATTTGCAAGCAGCGCCGCCTTCACAAGAGCTTTCAGAAAAAGTACGGGATACCCACCGTCACAATTTAGAATGTTAAACGAAGTAAGGCACCCCCTTCCCGCAAATCCTCATTTCGCAAAATATAATAAAGCCACCGTATAAAAAAAGGCTATCCGTTTCCGGATAGCCTTTAATTCTTTTTTCTAAATATACTCTTTTAATATATCCAAAGCAGGCCTTATATTATCGGTTTCTATCTTACTGCAGGACAGTAAAATTGCATCCTCGCCTTTTGAATCTTTAATGAAGCTAAGCTTAACGGGGCATTTACTTAGCTTTTCCAAATTAAGCCTATCCTTTGGCTTAAACCCTACTTCCATTCCGCTATCCCCCAAAAAGACCTTGCCCATGTCTTTAAACTCTTCGTTTAAAATACTTACCATGGCTTCTCTCTTACTCTCATAATATCTTCTAGTTTTCTTTATGTGTCTGTTTAAATGTCCATCCCTTAAAAACTGGGCCAGTGCTATCTGCTCCGTTACGGAAGCGGTTTGATTGTAAAGCTTTTTAATGCGCTTATACTCTGAAAGCATTCCCCTTTCAAGCACCAGAAAGCTTATTCTTACGCTTGGAAGCAACACTCTTGAAAATGAGCCTAAAAATACCGTGTTCTTTCCCCCTGTCATGGCATAAAGGCTGGGGGTTGGTTTGCTTGAAAACACAAAGTCGTTTTGATAGTCATCTTCAATAATTAAATGATTGTTTTTTAATGCGTGCTCAATAAGCTCATGACGCCTTTTCATGGTCATTACTTCACCGTATTTTGTCATATAAGAAGGGGTTACATATAAAACGTGACTATCTTTATCCCTGTAGTTTACTTTGTATCCTGCATTTAAAAACGTTGTGGCACCGTCAGTAAAGTTTGATGTAGGAAAAGAAACGCTTCTTTCTCCCGAAATTAAAGCAATAAGAATCTGCAAAAGGTTCTGATAGCCCGCACCTATTACAATCTCATCTTTAGAGCATATTATATTTCTTGTCTTTCTTATATGATTTGCAATCTCAATCCTTAAGTCTTCTTCGCCCTGAGAATCTGCATAGGATAAAAGCCTGTCCTCCTGCCTTAGGGCAGACTTCATGTATCTTGTCCAAAGCTTTAAGCAAGAAACCGCCTTGTCTTCACCGATTGTTTGAAAATCATATTTATAAATATCTTTATGTAAGCTTTCTTCTTTTTCATTTGCATCTTTATTTAAAAAGTTACCCGCTGTATCGGATACAAAGTATCCCACCTTTTCAACCGGGTATATAAAACCGTCCGCAGCAAGAAGCAAATATCCGGTTTCCGCAGAGGTTTTGCTTATGCCAAGTATTTTTTGAGTTTTTCTGAGAGAGGGAATCCTGTCCCCCGGCTTAAGGCTTTTTCTTTCTATTTCGTCTTTATAATAGGCATAGACCTTTTCATAAATCTTATCCATAAAATCTGTCCCCTAAAAAATAATCGTTTTTGTGCATTTTTATAATACCAGATTACTGTTATTATATTTGCAAGTTACAAATATGAAAAGGCTTTTCAGGAAAATTTTATATAGGAGAAAATACATATGGGAAACACAGTAGAAAGTATTAAGACGACTCAGTCGTTTAAGACAAAGCATTTAATATTATCTGCATTATTTGCAGCATTAACATTTGTTGGAACATCAGTAATTAAGATTCCTACGGTGACACAAGGATACATTCATCCGGGAGACGGATTTGTGCTTTTATCGGGATTATTGCTTGGCCCCGTTTACGGCACACTTGCAGCGGGCATCGGTTCTGCCCTTGCAGATATCCTCGGCGGATATTTTGTATACGCTCCCGCCACTTTCATTATCAAAGCATTATCAGCACTTATTGCTTTCTTAGTATTTAAGGCTTTAACAAAGAAAGAAACCAAAACCACAATTCCTCAGGTTATTTTTGCGGGAGTTGCCGGTGAAGCAATTATGGTGCTTGGCTATTTCATATTTGAAATCTTTATGCTTTCAATTGTAAACGGTACAGACCTTTATGCAGGAGTTATCGCTTCCGCTGCAGGTATTATTCCAAACATTGTTCAAGGTGTTGCGGGAATCATTATTTCTTCCTTACTTCACCCTGTACTTAAGGGACTTTTGAAACGCCAATAGTTTTTTCATAAAAAGAAACCGCTTGCGATTATTCGTAAGCGGTTTCTTTGTTATTTACTGTAAGAATTCTGACTGAACCTGTAATACGTCATTAAAATAATTGTTAGCAATCATAAACATTGCCATTGTGGTTAATACCACAAGGCCTTCCTGACCAAGATGAGCTTTAAGCCTGTCAAAAAGCTCTGCAGGAATATTCTTTCTGTCTCTTACAATCGCCCTTGCATATTCAATGACAAGTTCTTCTTCCTCTGTATAATCGGGATTGTTAATATCAAATCCGATTGATTCCATGTACTTTTTATAAAATGTTGTGCACACAAGGCAATCGTTTTCAACAGAGATTGCATACTCAAAAAGGTTAGCTGCTCTTTTTGAAATAAATTTTTGAAGCTCTTTACTCATTTCGTAAGATTTAACTTCCAAGGCTTCAAATGCCGGCACATTGTGTAAAAGAGTACGCTTTTCATTTGTGATTGTATAGCCCTTATCAAGGTGCTTTTTAACAGCTTCTTTTACTTCATCGGAAGCATTATCGATGTCTACCAAATCAATAATCGGCATAGATTTATTCTCCTACTCGTTTTGCTTTAACCACCAGTCTGTGGGTGCCTATAACTACGGGAGTGCAAGTATAAAGAGTAATTATTTCTTCATCCGTATTATCAAGCACGCTTAAGTCATCAGGCTCAACCACGATTATATCATAGACTTCGTACTTGTAAGTAGCATCTTTTGTGTCAACGTATATGTTATCTCCGACTGCTACCTCATTAAGTCTGTTAAAGTATTTCCCAAAGCTATAGTTTCTGTGGCCCGCTATAACGCAATTTCCGATTTCACCTATATAAGCAGTACCCGGTTCATGGCCCAAAGAATCCGCCAGCACTCCATCGCTTACGCCCTCTCTTACGGGGCTTTCTGACTCTATTATTGGAATCCTTAATATGTACAGAATATCGTTTTCTTTAACGGATACGTCTGCTGCCGCATCGGTTTTTACATCTTCATTGGCTTCATCTTTATTAGTCTCTTCTTTTAAAGACACATTACTGCTATCTTCTACCATCTGCCTAAATTCATTAATGGCTTCTTTTTGCATGGCTCTTTGCTCTAAATTAAGCACTATAGAGCCAAGCACTATAAGCAGGCCAAAAGAAATCAAAAGACCGCCTAAAAGATTTATTAGTTTCTTTTTCATTTCTTTTTCTTTCCCACTATCATAAAGACGCCGCCTACAATCATTAAAATTCCTGCGCCATATCCGACTACTGTACCAACAAATCCGCCGGTTTTTGCAAGAGTGCGCTTATTTCCTGTTTGCAGAGGCGCGCTTACATTTTCGGCAGGCTTATTATCATTATTTGATTTATCAGAATGACTCGAATGATCTGAACTGCTTGATCCTTTGGATGATGTATTTCCTCTTAAAGGAGTTTTCTTTGGATCAACATAATCCTTTGACACAAGCTTTCCGTTTTCATCAATCATCACAACAGTTGAAACCTTTTTACCTGTTTTATCTATGGTTGTAAGAACATACTCAACCTGAGGCTGTAATGTTAAATCCGTTCCGTCAGCCTTAGTCCAATAAGGAGTATCTTCTAAGCCTGCTGCCACACCGTTATCATATTTAACGGGAGTAAGTGAAACGTCATTAAATTCATCCACATCGATTGAAAGGCCTGCCTTTGCACCGGGCTTATTCTTTACAGCCTTTGATACATCAGTCTTTTCAGGTACCACAATCTTTGAATCAATTATTTCAAGATTTGTGCTGTTATCCGTAGGGTCTATTTCAAGTAAGTTAGAAGTTAAATTCTTCTTTATAGAAAACTTAAGTAACTTACTCTCAGTCAAAAATCCGTTTGGAGCAAGTGTACGCTCTAAGGTGTAGTCTCCTTCGGGAAGTGTGATATCTGTGGTATTACCATCACTCTCCCACTCTTTAACTACGCCCTTTTTATCTTTAAGCACAAACTTAGCTCCCTTAAGGGGCTTACCCTGAGCTTCTGAAATATCGTCAACGCTTATCTTCATGCTTTCCTTCATGGAATCATACATTGTAATCTTGTTTCCTGAAAGAACCGCATTTGAAGATGAGCTTAAAAGCGTAAGTTCCTTGGTTGTTTCATCAATCATAAACTTATAGCCTTCTTTGGCATCTCCGTGATATTCATAGGGGCTTAAAGATTCTTTAACTTCATACTCTATTCCGTATACAGCTTTAAATGGCTCTGTGCTGTCAGAATTCCATACTTCCTTTGTGCCCTTATAAACAGAAATCTTTGCGGGAGAAGAAGCATTCTTAACTAAGTCTGTCTTCTTATCGCTGTTATCCAAAAGATTAAATGTAACTTCTTTAGAGGGCTTTGAGTTTGTAATGGTGTTATCCTTTATTCCCTCTATTGCTATGCTTCTACCCTTACCCTTAGTGTATACTTCCTTACCTTCGGCTAATTCCAAAGGAATCTCATATCCATCGGGAGCATCGGTTTCTTTTAAGATATATAAATGATTTTCATCCAAAGTACCCACAAAGGTAATGCGTCCGTCTTTATCTGAGTCTGCTTCTCCCACAAGTCTGTCACCCCTGGAAGGGTCAAAGAGCTTAAAGTGAGCGCCTTCAAGTTTCTTCTTATCATCATTCTCATCTAAGAGTAAAGAAATATAGTATGTATAAAGGCTAAAGTCTACATCCGTAAAGTCAGATGCTTTGAAGTTATAATCTGACTTATTTAAAGCTTCGCTTCCATATCCTTTAAGCAATACATTATTTGAAAAGTCGTTTGCGGATTCTTTTAACATCCTTGCTCTGTATTCTAAAATGTATGCTTTACCAGCTCCGCTTTTTGGAATGGGCACTTTAAGTATTGTCTTAGGAGTACTGTAGTCAAACTCAGGCTCAATACCTGTAACTTCAGCGCCCTTTGAAAGTACACCTTTATCAGAAACGTCCGCTTCGTATAACTTAATTTTTTCTTCATCAAGCACTAAACTTGCACCTAGGGTATCCTCTATATAAACCTGTGAAGTGTTTCCTTCATAAAGGTTTTGCTGTGCCGCATTAATCTTTACGGTGTAATCGATTACTTCTTTATTACGAAGGGCAGACTTTTTAATTGCTTCATTTTCTATCTTTGTATCTTTCGATGACTCTTCCGTCTCTTTATCGTAATCTTTACTCTTTAAAGAAGCCTTATTGGAGATTGTAAAGCTTCCGTTATTCTTATAGTGGTCTCCGTCTTTAACCTTTGCATTAAAGGTAATAACGGTTGTATCGGTTATTTTGTCAAAGTTAAATACTAATGTATTTGTGTTTTTATCATATGAAGTGTTTGAAGCAAAATTAGAAGATCCTTCAACATACTCAAGATTGCTTGCAAGCACATCACTTACAACCACATTTTCCATTTCCATTTTGTTATCATTAACGGTTATTGTATAAGGAATAATGTGAGTGTTGTAATCATAGTCTCCTGCAGACTTCATTATTACGTTACTCTTATAGGCTTGAGTTGCCTTTGCCTTTACTTCCTCATTTCCGTCAGAATATAAAGTTACGTAATTTGTATAATCTTCTGTTTTATTGCTTGCCCACACTTTACTCTCATCCTGTGTAAGCTTTGTTGTAAGAACAAATTTGGCAATCTTTTCTTTTACGTTGTTTTTAAAGTCTACTTTAATCTGCTTATCGCTAATTTCCGTAACTTCGTAATCGGTTCCTTCTAAAGCATCGGTAAAGCCTCCGGCCTCTGTTCCAATCTTTACATCTTTAACTTCAACAAATGTGTTTCCTTTAGGAAGATCGTCAATTACATAAACGCCCTCTAGATCCTGCTCGTTATTGTTGATTGTAACAAGCCAATCCATTTGATGATTGACTCTGTCTATACCGGCCGCACTCTTTCTTATGGCAGCATCGCCCATAAGGTTCTTACCTTTAAAGCTTGTTTCTACAGTAGGTCCTTTTACATTAACCCAACCGTCTTTCCCTGTAGCATCGTATTCGTAGGTAATCCACGCATTATTCTTTGGAACGCTGTGGTTTCTTTTTAAGAAAGCGGCATAGTCTTTAATCTGTGTTTTATAAGTGATTGTGTATACGGCATTTCCCTCCATGGGATTTGTAAAAGCAATGTCGTGGACAGAACCGTTTATTTTATGTGTAAATGCCACATCTCCCTTTGAATCGGTTACCTTAATATCATCAGACATTACAATTTCTATTCCGTCATCGGCAACTATCTCATCGTGAAGCACCACATTTTTTAAAGTAAACTCATTGTTTCTGACAGTAACGGTCCATGTGGCCTTACCGTCCTTATCAACTTCCGTTCCTTCTTTATGCACCCACTCATTCACTGTTTTAGAAACAGAGCTTGAAGCCTGAGTGGAGTAATCAAGTGCATCATAGTCTCCGTTAGCCGCAGCGGGAGCTTTAGCCTGAATCTTGTTTGAAACGCTCTTGTTAACAGTCTTATTTGCATTTTCATTTTTTGTTAAAGCAAGAAAGTCTATATGAGTCTTGTACTTATAAGTGGTAACCTTTGAAGCCGTATCATCGTCATGAGTCCAGGTGATTATGTTAGAGCTTACTTCCGGGGATATCTTATTTCCGGCCCCGTCTTCTAAAGACCCTTCTACAAAAGTCTGGCCTTCACTGAATGTATCTTTAAGAGTGATTCCCGACTTATAATCTATGGGATTAGCATCATTTGTTATTGTTACGGTCCATGTAATGTTATTATCTGCATCAAGTGAAGATGCGGTCTTTGTTACCTTCGGAGGCTGCGGGCAATATTCCGCTACTTTAATATCAAAGCTTTCATCACCGAATTTAAGCACAAAACTTCCGTCATCATTAACGCTTGAACCGCTTAAATCAAGCTGTAAATCAAAGCCTGCAAAAGCGTTGTTTGCATCCTGCATTTCTGTAAATGAAGAATCAACTACAAGTGTTGCATTACCGTCAGCATCAAATTCAATAACACCAAGCTTAAGAGATCCGCCCTTAACATCTACGGGAGTCCTTCCCTTGGCACATTCCTTTGGTATTGAAGGAAGCGGATATCTATGGCCTGCCTTAATGCCATAATCTTCCCAGCTGCTTCCTTCGGGATTAATAACCAAGTGTTTTCTAAAATTGTAAACGACACTAATGGTATCGCTTGCAGAAATCTTTTTTAAATCTTTTAAAGGCTTCCCGCCTACAGTAACAGAAAATGACTCTATTAAAGCATTTGGATCGGTTTCTCCTTCTCCTGCCGCCTTATCTTCTATGGAAACTACGGCATATTGAGAAAAGTGCTCCGCTTCGAAAGAAACCTCTTTATATGAAAGGCTTGTATCCATAGCTTCCGCATTATTAAAGGAATCTTCCACGTGGAAAACTTCAATATCCTTATCGCTACTGCCCATAGCTTCCGCTGTATCTATATTTTTAAAAGAAACCGTTACGCTTCCTTTGCTTGTATCGGGCTGAACTTCATTTCCTAAGCTATCAAACATTGTGATGTCATAGGCCTTTATTCCGGTAATAACCTTATTATCATCAAGCTCTTTTGATACAGCCTCTTCTATGCCCTTAACCGTGCTTTCGTCGGTAAGCTCCGTTATTATTGCCGTTGTTCCTTTAGGAAATACTCCGGCCTGAGCATATATCATAACTAATACGCTTCCCTTTTTTTGCGCACTTTCAAAAGAAACCGATTCATCCCCGGGGCTTATAAACGTATCCTCATTTCCGCTTACATCTTCATTCCCGCTTACACTTTCAGAAGGCTTATCAAATGCATCTCCTTCGGGAATAAGAACCACCTCGTCATCCTTTTCTTCATTAGTTTCCACATTTTCGGGCATACTAATAACCGGCACGTCTTCAGTAGCATCTTTAGTGTCTGTTGCCGGTTCTATGTCAATTACGTTTTCAATGTTTAATTCTTCAACCGATTCTTCCGACAAATCGGTTTCTTCCGATAAAACTTCTTCGGGCAGAACTTCTTCTGTCAGAACTTCTTCTGTTGTTTCTTCATCATCTGAAGTGGCGGCATCTGCAAATAAAACGTCATACTTTGCCGCACAAACCAATAAAGCCGCACTTAAAAGTACAGCCAAAAACTTCTTCCCCATATGTCCATTCCTTTCATTCGTATTATTTTTAGTCGCAAGCCGTAAGCTCATTCTGCATTACCCCTATGCAGAAACTTACATACTTTTCCTAGAAAATTCCCTTTTACACGAATAAAAGCAACATATGTGACTATTAAAATAGCACAACCAATTATTTATTTCAACAGTGTCATTTTAATATTCTTAGCATTTTTACATTCTAAGCATTAATTCTTTGGCAATTACCTCACCGTTTTTAATATAGGTCCTTGGCACTCTCTTACTTACGGCACAGGTCAATTCATAGGGAATTGTGCCTGCTATGTCCGCCAAATCGTCAATTGAATTGTTTTTACCAAAGATTTCGATTTCAGAGTCTACATCAACGCCGGGTTTATCCGATAAATCAATCATGCACATATCCATGCAGATTTTGCCAAGCTGCCTTGCAGGACCTTCTTTGGTCATGAGTGAACACTTATTTGAAAGGCTTCTAAAGAAACCGTCGGCATATCCGTAAGGAAGCACGCCTACCCTTGTCTGTTTATCGGTTTCAAAAATACCGCCGTAACTTATCTTTGTGCCCTTTGGATAAACTTTTACGGTACTTACAACGGTTTTTAAAGACATAACAGGCTTTAAGCCCATTTCATGGGCATACTTTCCGTATCCGTAAAGAAGCAACCCGGGGCGTACCATATCAAGATAGGTTTCTTTAAACTTGGCAGTGGCACCTGTATTTGCGCAGTGCTTTATTTTAAAGCTTTTACCCCACTTTTTTTCTACTTCCCCTATTACATCCGTAAAAAGCTTAAATTGATGTTTTGTGTATTTTAAAGATTCATCGTCGTCTTCATCCGCTACCGCAAAGTGTGTAAAGATACCTTCCGCATCAAGATTTGGAAGTGTTATTGCTTCCAAAATGCCGTTGACTCCCGTATCAAAGAAATCATTGTCGCAAAGATAACCTAAGCGAGACATTCCTGTATCAACCTTTATATGAATCTTTAAAGTCTTGTTTATTTTCTTTGCTTCCTGTGAATATTCAATGGCTTTTGCCTTACAGGTAACGGCCTGAGTGATATCAAAGTCAATAAGCCTCTCAACCTGCTCTTTGGGTGTGTGGCCAAGTATCAAAATCGGCATCTTAATCCTATTTACTCTAAGTTCCATCGCTTCATCAATGGAGCTTACAGCAAGGTAATCTGCGCCGTTTTCTTCTAAGGTCTTTGCCACTTCCACGCTTCCGTGTCCGTAAGCATCGGCCTTTACAACGCCTAAGAACTTAACGTTACTTCCGATTTTTTCTCTTATTTTTTTGTAGTTATAAATTAAAGCGTCAAGGTCAATTTCAGACCAGGTTCTTCTAAGTGTAGATTCCATAATTAATACCACCTCAAAATCGAAAAAGTGTGCCGTATAAACGACACACTTAATTATACCACTATATTTTATTTTTTCTATTTAATTAAAGATTAAGCTCCATAACGCCACCCTCTTCTATAAAGCCTATCTTTTTAAGATATACCAAGCTTCCGGGAATATCCGCCATAAACTTACACTTCTTAAATCCGTTTTTCTTTAATTCTTCGTATAAGTATTTTCCCACACTAAAATCCCTGAATGCAGGCGTTGCATAGTCTAACTTAATTTCAAGTTCGTCTTCATTTTTCTTTTTACCAAGAAGCAGCCCCGCAAAGGTGTCTTCGCAAAAAATGATTCTTGCCAAGTCAAATTCGGCGCTTTCGTTTTTAAAGTTAGGAAAAAACTTTTCTATTTCCCCTTTGTGTTCGGTTAAAAAGAAAGAAACCAGCGGGTCACTTGCATTAACTTCCTTTGCGTTATAAATCTTTTGATTTTTCTTGCTTAAGTGCTTCCACAAAAACACAATGTTTATAAGTGCAAGACACACGTTTAAAAGTACGGTGGGATAAACATTTACAAGCAAACCGTACACGATGGATACTAAGGATCCGATGGTGTTTATAACTCGTAATTTATAAACCGAGGACATAAAAAACGATAATACCACCAAGGCGGTTCCGACGTAACCGATTACCTCATACACTATTCTTGATTCTTCCATAAATACCTCTATTCTATTTTTATTATATATGTGATCACATCCGAAAAATTGGGATTAAAGTTTTCGGGGTAGACCACCTGTCCAAGCTTTTGAAGCGTTGGTTGATTAATTGCTTCATAGGTTTCCCTTTCCAAAGCTCCGACATAGATATACTCAATATTGTACTTATTTATAAGCTCTTTAACAAGGGTAATATCTTTTGATGTGTATATAGTTTCAATATCTTTTTTTCGATCAATAATTTCTTTATTTATATCAGCATTTGTAGCATTTATTTCCTGTTCAAATCCGCTCCATCCCAAAACTGTAGGAAGACCCGTAAGGGAAGAAACCCTTGCATACTCCGAATAATCATCTCCCGAAGCTTCCAAAATTACAGGTTCCCCGGATATATTATTTAAAAGCCATTTTGTGGCAAAGAAATCCTTTGATGAATTGCTTCTTACATAAACGGAAGCATCCAAGCCTTCGTAATGTCTAAAAGAGAACTCTTTACCCATGTATTTATAAAGCCTTAAAGGAAGACAAAGCGCTCCCAAAATCGATAACACAAGCACCAAATACAGGGCATAATTAAACAGTTTTATCTTCTTTAAAACAATGACCCTGAAAAGGGAATAAGAAAAAACTATGGATAAAAGTATCTTTGATAGCATTAAGTGTGAAACAGGCCTTGCACTTTTAACACTTTCCACCCCAAAGAAAGCCGCCATAAAGAAAAGCACAAAGGAAAATCCAAAAACAATCGATACAAATCCATCGGATGATAACTTCTCTTTTTTTATGATTACTATTACAAGTAAAGCTATCCCTGAAAGGAAGAAAAAAGAAACCGTAGTGACAAAATCTTTAATATCTACAATCGAAAGCACTTTCTTTAAAACAATGGGCGGTGTCTTATAGTTAATAATAAACATAAGGCTTACAATTCTTGAAATTAAGAATAAGAAAACTCCTTCAAGAATTGTCAAAACAAGCATTTTCTTTACATCTTTGTGCCTGTACATATTTGAGAACCCCAAAAGCATGACAAACAAGATATATACAACTGATGAGTCTGCAGGGCTTGATAAGCTCATTATTCCAAGCAAGAACCCTGTAAGTATAATCCATGGGCTAAAGAGAGATTTTACAATGGCTTTTTCTCTGACTTCACACTCTTTTAAATAGGCATAAAGAATACCTAAAATCGTAAACATGATAACTACGTTAATAAGGTTGTATCTTAAATCGCTTGCCACAAACAAATGAGCCAGTGTTTCTTCAGACTCGGTCTTTATAAGAATGTTTTCATAAAAGGTTACAAGTACTCCTCCAAAGGTGCCAAAGGATAAAGGATATAACACCTTTTTGCTTCCGGTTTCTTTTATTTTGTCCAAATATCCGTATATAACATTATACAAAAGAGAAAAGGTAAGCATACAGGTTAAAGCCATCATCATGGAAATTCCGAGGCTTACGGCATAATCTGCTGATGTGTTTGTAAGCTTTGATATAAATCCTAAAAGATATAGTCCAAAGTAAGGAAAATTAAGATTCTTTCCGCTTAGCCAGATATCATTTAAAGGAAAGCCTTCACTCCTTTCAAGGGATTTAAAGAGCGAATAGGCCACCATATTGTTTTCTTTAATAAATGTGGCGCAGGAAAATGTTTTAAGAAATGTAAACAAAGAAAATACAAACAAAAAAGTTATTTCATAAAAAGCGATGAGACCTCTTTGCTTATAAGGAAGAATATACTTTTTTGAAACTATCCCTTTATAAAATGGAACAGCGCAAACAAGACACATTGCCAAACACACTAAAATTGAGTTTCTTCTTGTAAAGAGCATGATTTTAAAAGAGGCAAGTATCCACATGCAAAACCCTGCGCACACCAACCCTAAGACCTTCGAAAAGATCCATCCGAGACCTTTAAATTTTCTAAACACAATTTGAGAAATCGGCATAAATGCCATACCAAGTAAGGTAATTGCAATATACCAAGAAAAGAATGTCCTTATATCTGTCATATACTACTCCCGCAATCATACAATTCTTCCCTTCAATCTTATCTTTTAACTATTAACGCCCAACTTAAAAAGTACTAAGTTTCCTTAGTACTTTTTTACTTGATTCATTAATTCGGTTAACATTTCAACGTAGTTTTCATACCTAAGTTTGGAAATTTTCCCTTCTTTAACGGCATTAGTAACTTCGCATCCGGGTTCGTTTAAATGCTTACAATCGGAAAACTTACACTTATTTAAGTATGTCTCAAACTCGTTGTAATAGTATTTTAGATTGTCTTTATTAGCTCCGAATACTTCTAAGGATGTAAATCCCGGAGTATCCATTATGTAGGTTTTATCATTTATACAAAGAAGCTCCGCGTGGCGGGTGGTGTTTTTGCCTCGCTCATTTTTAACGCTTAAAGAACCTGTTTCCATGTAGTCTTTATTGATAAGCTTGTTTATTAGTGATGACTTTCCCACTCCGCTTGGGCCTGCCACAACGGAAGTTTTGTGACTTAAAATATCCCTTAAGGCATCGATTCCGTAATCTTCCTTTGCGCTTACAAAAAGCATGGGGTAGCCGGCATTTAAATACGCTTCTCTTATTTCATCCGCATATTCTTTTGAAACAAGATCGTCTTTATTAAACACTATTATGCAAGGAACGTTTTCACTCTCCATATAGATTAAAAATCTATCAAGCAAATTAAAGTTAGGATCCGGGCTCTTAATTGCAAAGATGATAAGAGCCTGGTCCACATTGGCACATGCGGGCCTTATCATTTCGCTTTTTCTTTCTAAAATCTTAGTGACGTTTCCAAGTTTCTTTTCTTCGTCTATGATGTCAATTTCCACATCATCCCCAACAAGAGGTTTCTTTCCAAGATTTCTAAAAGAACCTTTGGCTTTACACTCAAAGGTTCCTTTCTTGTCAATATTTACATAGTAAAATCCTGCAATACCTTTAATTATTTTTCCTTGCATGCTTTCCTATTCTTATTTCTGTAATTCAAAGTTAATCTCTCTCTTAATGGTGCGATCTTCCGTCTTACCTTTCTCGGTAACCGTGTCATTTCCGGAAGCATCTTTTTCAACCTTATCAGGTGTTGTGACCTTATATGAAAGAGTAATTGTACCGCTGTTGTATCCGCTTATGTTGGATATATTTAAAGCAACAGGGAAGGATGTTGTCTCTGTAGAGAAATACTCCTTGTTATCTGCGGTTGTAAGAGTAATTTTAACCTTTGTGCCACTTTCAAAATCGGGATCTTCCGCTGTTGAAGGAGCATTGACACTTGTGTTGCACTTATATAAAACAAGCGCTTCGGGTTCTTTACCCTTACTTACCTGAATATCAATAACAGTTCCCTTGGGAACGCTGCTTCCGGGATCTATGCTCTGATAGCAAATGAAGCCTTCCGCATAAACGTTATTAAACACGGGAGCGTTTGAACGAACTTCCAAACCTGCTTCAGTAAGCTCAATAACAGCATCTTCGCTTTCCTTACCAAGGACGCTGGGAACGTCAATTAAATCTTTACCCACACCAAGGCTTACCGTAATTTCAACCTTTGAATTAAGGGGAGCCTTCATATCTCCTTCGGGAGACTGTGAAATAATGTATCCCTCGGGCACGGTTTCCGAATAATCCTGGCGGATGTCAACTTCAAGTCCTGCTTTAACAATAAGCTCTTTAGCTTCCTGCAATGATTTTTCCGTTACATTAGGAACTATAATGCTACTTGCGCCGGAGCTTACGGTTAAGTTAACTGTGGAACCAACATCAACCTTAAGGCCTTCCTTTACGGTAGCATCACATACGATACCCTGATCGTATTTATCTGATTCCTGCCAGATTACCTTTGACTTTAATCCAACAGCCTCTAAGAGTTCTGTTGCCTTTTCATAGTCTTTACCAACTACCGCAGGCATCACAACCTGCTCGGGCTTTTCTATTGATACGTGAGTTTCAGAACCCACTTTATTATTCTTACTAAGTTTAAATAAGCCGATTCCTTTACCGATTAAGAAAATAGCTATAACGCAGATAATCACACCGATTACAATGGCAAGAATGGTGGTCGCTTTTTCCATCTTGGGATCGTATTCGTCTTCTTCGGCATTGGGATTTACTCTGGGAAGTTCCCCCGTAAGCTCATCCTCATTAAATCTGGCTTTTTTGATGGTCTCCATTTCACCTGCGGTAACCGCACGTGTTTCGCCAAGCTCATCGATTTCTTTTATCTTTACAAAGTCTTCGTCGGGAGTGACAAAGGACTGCTTTAAGTCTTCAATCAATTCGCCCATTGAAGAATATCTTCTGTCGGGGCTTTTTTGAGTACACTTTAAAACAATCTGCTCAACGCTTACGGGAATATCGTCTACATATTCTCTGGGCGAAGGCATTTCTTCCTGAATCTGCTTAATTGCAATGGCAACGGTTGTATCTCCGTTAAAGGGGACACGTCCCGTAAGCATTTCAAAAAGTGTGATACCAAGTGAATAGATATCACTCTTTTCATCAGAGTATCCGCCTCTTGCCTGTTCGGGAGATGTGTAGTGAACAGAGCCCATAACGTTTGAAGTAATGGTGTTACTGGTGGCAGCCTTTGCGATACCAAAGTCTGTAACCTTAACCTTTCCTTCTTTTGAAATAATAACGTTTTGAGGCTTAATGTCTCTGTGTATTATATGATTGTTGTGAGCGGCTTCAATACCCATTGCAATCTGAATGGCCACCGTTACAGCCTCTTTAACAGACAATCTTGCTTTCTTTTCTATGTACTTTTTTAAAGTAATTCCTTCTACAAGTTCCATTACGATGTAGTAGATACCGTTTTCTTCTCCTACATCATACACATTTACAATGTTTGGATGCATAAGGCCCGCAGCCGCCTGAGCTTCTACCTTAAACTTTGATACGAAATTTGCATTTTCCGCAAATTCCTGTTTAAGCACCTTAACCGCAACCAATCTGTTTAATTTATGACATTTTGCTTTGTAGACGTCAGACATTCCGCCGGTCCCGATTTTCTCAAGGATCTCGTATCTGTCGCCTATCATCATTCCGATTTTAACCATTTGAATCCTCTTAAATAAATATGTTTAGAATCAATCCGCAAAGGGATCTATCAAGATAACGGAGACATTATCTTTTCCTCCGTTATCGTTCGCCGTTCTTACCAAGTTAAGCCCTGCTTCTTCAAGGCTCTTGCTTTCTTTAATGATTTTAAAGATGTCATCATCTTCAATCATATTGGTAAGACCGTCCGAACACATAAGTACTTTTTGGCCTTTCTTTAGTTTAACCGTAAAGAAATCCGGCTCGATTTCATCATCCGCACCGATGGCTCTGGTGATTATATTCTTTTGCGGATGATTCCTTGCACTTTGTCGGTCCAAACTTCCAACCTTTATCATCTCTTCAACATAAGAATGATCGTTGGTAATCTGCCTTAGTTCATCACTTATCACATAGAGGCGCGAATCGCCTACATTGGCAACCTGCAGCACTAAGTCAACTATGGTGGCCATGACCATGGTGGTGCCCATGCTGTCAAGCTCCACGGTTTCTTTAGCTTTTCTTCGAATTTCAGTGTTTGCTATCTCAATTGCTGTTTCAAATATCTTTCTGGGATTGTCTTCATGACAGTTTAAAACCACTGCCTTTGCGACTTCGGCAGAATAAGCCGATGCAAAATCTCCTCCGTTATAGCCTCCCATTCCGTCGGCAAGTAAGAAAAGATTCGGCAGGTTTCCCATGGGTGTTTCGCTTGTAAACACTAAATCCTGATTCGATGTTCGCTTTTTTCCTATATCAGTTATAGAAAAGGATTTTAGCACCCTGACCTCCTAATGTGATTCATCCATTACTTTCTTTCGAAGCTGGCCGCAAGCTCCATCGATGTCGCGACCCATTTCCCTTCTAATAGTAACATTTATGCCGTTTTTTTCAAGTTTATTTTTAAATGCAAGAACTCCCTCATGGGCTGTTTCCTTGAAATTTCGCTCTTTTATGGGGTTAACCGGAATAAGGTTCACGTGTGCCCCCACTTTACGCGCAAGCTTAATCATTCCCTTGGCATCTTCATCCGTATCGTTAACGTCTCTTACAAGAGCATACTCAAAAGAGATTCTTCTTCCCGTTGTGTCAAAGAAATACTTACAAGCATCCATAAGCTCGTCTATTGTATATTTATTTGCAATTGGCATAAGCTCTTTTCTTTTTTCATCCGTTACGGCATGTAAGGATAAAGCCAATGTAATCTGAAGCTTTTCATCCGCAAGACGCTTCATATTTTCGATAACTCCGCAGGTTGATACCGTAATGTTTCTTTGGCTTATGTTTAAGCCTTTATCACTTGATAATAACCTTATAAACTTAAGCAAATTATCGTAATTGTCCATGGGCTCTCCTGTTCCCATAACAACTACGTTTGATACTCTCTCTTCTGTATCTTTTTGAATTTGATATATTTGATCGAGCATTTCGGAAGGCTCTAAGCATCTTGTAAGGCCGTCCAAGGTTGAAGCACAGAACTTACATCCCATTCTGCAGCCCACCTGAGATGAAATGCATACGCTGTTTCCGTGATGATACTTCATCCATACACTTTCTACGTAGTTTCCGTCCGAAAGTTTAAACAAATACTTCTTTGTGCCGTCTATCTTTGATGTCTGGATAAGCTCAGGCTCCAAAGCCGTAATATAAAACTTTTCAGAAAGTTTTTCCTTTAAGTCCTTTGATAAATTGGACATTTCATCAAAGCTTGTAACCAGCTTAACGTGAAGCCAGTCATAAATCTGCTTAGCCCTGAATTTAGGAAGTCCCGCATCCACTATTAAGTTTTCAAGCTCATTAAAGTCAAGAGACTTAATGTCCGTTTTATCCATTTTTTACTCCGCGTTCTTTACAAATCTGGCTATAAAGAAACCGTCTGTGTTATCAATATGCGGAAGCAAAGAAACCGCATAATCGCATTTTCTTTCTACCTTAAATAGATTCGGCACAAAAGGTTTTAAGGAATCACCTTTAAACGGCAGGTTTTCTTCAATAAACTTAACCATCTTCTCATTTTCCGCTTTATGGATGGTGCAGGTTGAATAGATAAGTACACCGCCCGGTTTAACGTATTTTGATACGTTTAATAATATTTTCTTTTGAAGGTCGCAAATCTCTTTCATGCCTTCATTTGAAATGTTGTATTTTATGTCGCTCTTCCTTGCAAATACACCAAGTCCCGAGCAAGGAACGTCCGCAATCAAAATATCCGCCTTTTCAAACAGGCTTTCATCAAACTTTGTTGCATCCGATACCTTCACTTCCACATTTTTAAGGTTAAGTCTTTCTACGTTTTCACTTATCAAAGAAACCTTTAAATCAGAAACGTCCATGCTTAAGACATGGCCATTATTATGCATTAATGACGCCACAAAGCAGGTCTTTCCGCCGGGGGCTGCACAGGTATCAAAAACAGTTAAATCAGAATTTTTATTAACGCCTGTAGCCAAAGCGCAAAGCTGGGAACTTTCATCCTGCACCATAAGCTTTCCCTCTAAAAAGCCGGGCACACTATCCATTCCCTCTATATTTTTAAGTAAGTAAGAATTATTTACGTACTCACTTTCTTTATACTCAATATTTTTTTCGCGCCACTCTTTAAGTAAAGCTTCTTTTGATTCTTCATCCACTATATGAACGCAGGTAGCTTTAATTGTATCCATAGCCTTAAGTAGGCTTTCGGCATCCTTTGTTTCTTTCTTAAAAAGATCCACTATCCACTCAGGACAAGAATAGGTAACGGAAATTCTCTTTGTGTTTTCTTTAATACCTGAAAAGTCTAATGCCCTATCTTTATCATTGCATAAAGATCTTAATACTCCATTTATAAAAGGGACAAATTCTTTAAAGCTTCTCTTTTTACATAAATTTGCAGCTTCATTTAAAACCGCCGAATCAGGCACCTTATCAAGAAAAAGAATCTGGTATGCACTCATTCTTAAAATGGCCCTTACAACGGGCTTACACTTTTCAACAGGTTTCTTTGAATATTTATTTAATACATAATCAAGGGTAATGCTTTTGGATAAGGTCCCTTCCGTGACACGTTTAAAAAAAGCCTTGTCTCTTCCATCGAGATAGTCGTATTTATTTAAAACATCCCGAATCAGCAAATGGCTTTTTTTATCCTGCGTATCAATTGTAAGAAGAGTATCCAAAATGATTTCTCTTATGTTTTCACTCATATACCAAAGACATCTCCGCTTTGTAAATGAAGGCCTCTTGCAAAGTCCATGGCGGGCATGCGCTTTTTGCCTTCAATCTGAACTTCCAAAAGTTCCAAATATCCGTCTTTTGCCTTTACATAAAGGTTTTTCTTTGTAACAAAAACAGTTCCGGGCTTTGCGTCTTTACTTGCACCTTCTACTTCATAAACCGCCTTTGCCTTAAATACCTTTAATGACTTTGAATTATAGCCTGTATAGGCTGTGGGCCAATTTAAAAATCCCCTTACCTTACAATCAAGACTCCTTGCTGTATCATTAAAATTAAGTCTTCCGTCTTCCTTTGTAAGCATAGGCGCATATGAAGAAAGGGAATTATCCTGAGGTGTCTTAACCAAAGTGCCTTCTTCGATTTGCTTTAACACTATAGATAAAGCCTTGCTTCCTTCTACAGCCATTTTTTCGTATATTGTATCTTCGTTATCTTCATCGGTAATGGGGAACTCTGCCTTTAAAAGCATATCTCCCGTATCTATTCCTTTATCCATTTGCATAATGGTGACACCTGTCTTTTCTTCACCATCGGCAATGGCTCTTTGTATGGGAGAAGCACCTCTGTACTTAGGAAGTAGTGAACCGTGAACATTAATGCATCCGTACTTTGGAATATCAAGGATTTCCTGTGAAATAATCTGTCCGTAGGCCGCAACCACATATACATCTGCAGGGATTTCCTTTAATTCTTTAACAGATTCTTCGGCCTTAATCTTAATGGGCTGATAAACCTTTAAGCCTTTAGATAAAGCATATTCCTTAACAGGCGATGCTATGAGCTCTTTGCTTCTTTTTTGAGGCTTATCGGGCTGAGTGTAAACAGCGGTTATTTCATGGCCTTCCTCATATAAGGATTTAAGTATTTCTTTTGAAAAAGTGGGTGTCCCCATAAAAACTATTTTCATTCTTCCGTTTCTTCTTCTTCCTGTCTTAACTGTGAATTGTCAACAAGATCTCCGATTACCTGTTCAACGTACATGTGTCCGTCCAGGTGATCGCACTCATGGCAAATTGCCCTTGCCAAAAGCTCTGTTCCTTCAAGCTCGTAAGGCTGCATGTGCTCATCTAAAGCCTTAACCTTTACGTAATTTGGACGCTTAACAAGTCCGCTCTTTCCGGGAACGCTTAAACATCCTTCATATCCTTCCTGCTCTCCGGAAGTTTCTAAAATAACGGGATTAATAAGAACATGAAGATCCTCACCTGTTGTGTCGATTACAACAATTCTTTTTAACACTCCCACCTGACATGCCGCAAGGCCTACGCCGTCTGCCGCATACATTGTTTCTATCATATCATCGATTAAAAACTTGGTTCTTGGGGTAATCTCGGTAACTTCTTTACAAACCTTTGTAAGAATGGGATCGCCCAACTCTCTGATTTTTCTAAGTGCCATAATGCCCTCCTGTGACTTTACAACCCATTTTGCGGGTCAAAATCAAAATAAACGTTTTCTTTTGACTGTGGTCTGTTACTTAAATAAGTTTCCAGGCAGTCTTTGAGCTTTACAAGCATATCATAATCTTTCGCCTTCATATAAAAGCCGTACCTGTACACATCGTTTATCTTAGAAATGGATGCCGGTGCGGGACCGATTACAAGGATATTGTAGCTTTTCCTTATAAGTTCAGCCATATCTTTTGATAAAGATTTACAGCCTTCTTCACTTGCTCCTGTGATTAAAACAGAAAGCATATGTGCCGAAGGCGGATAATCCATTAACTCTCTGTATCCTATTTCTTCGTTATAAAAGCCTACATAATCCTGATTAAGGGAGTGCTCGATTGCATAGTGATCCGGCTTATAAGTCTGAATCACAACCGTTCCCGGCTTATCGCCTCTTCCCGCTCTTCCCGCAGCCTGCGTCAAAAGCTGGAAAGTTTTTTCGGGAGCCCTGTAATCAGGCGCAAACAAAGACAAATCGGCAGCCAATACGCCTACCAAAGTAACGTTTTTAAAGTCATGTCCCTTTACTATCATTTGGGTGCCGATCAAAATATCAGCTTCTTTATCAAGAAACCTCGAAAGAATGTCTTCATAGCTTTCTTTCTTTTTGGTGGTGTCGGCATCCATTCTTAGAGTTCTGCAGGTAGGAAACATCTTTTTAACGCTTTCTTCTACCTGTTCTGTGCCTGCTCTGAAGCCTAAAATGTATTTTGAATTACACTTTGGGCAATTAGTATATGCATCCTGTGTATATCCGCAATAATGGCACACCATTTTGCCGTTTTTGTGTAAGGACAAAGAAACGTCACAATGCGGACATTTTACTACAAAGCCGCAGGCTCTGCAAGACACAAAGCCGGCCATGCCTCTTCTGTTTAAGAAAAGCATTATCTGCTCATTTTTAGAAAGTCTGTCTTCAATAAGTTCCTGAAGTTTTCTTGATAGAATACTTCTGTTTCCGGAAATCAGTTCTTCTCTTAAGTCAGAGACAATAACTTCCGGAAGCTGATTTCCCGTAAGCCTCTTAGTTAAAGTAAACAGCTTATATTCGCCGTTTAAAGCCTTATAATAAGAATCAACGCTTGGAGTTGCCGAACCTAAAATAACGCTTGCGTTATTCATTCTTGCAAGCTCTATGGCGGTTTCTCTTGCATGGTATTTAGGCACGCTCTCGCTTTTATAAGTGCCCTCATGCTCTTCATCTATAACTATTAACCCTAAATTCTTAAAAGGGGTAAACAAAGCAGATCTCGGCCCTATTACAATATCCAAAAGACCTTCTTCCGCCTGTTTGAAAATATCGTAGCGCTCCCCCTTTGAAAGAGTGGAATTCATAACCGACACTCTTTTTCCGAATCGCTTGTAAAAGCGCATAAGTGTCTGGTAAGTAAGGGCAATTTCGGGAATCAAAACAATAACTTCTCTTCCCATTTTTATAACCTCATCTATAATCTGCATATAGACTTCGGTCTTACCGCTTCCCGTTATTCCGTGAATCAAATAAGTTTTGTGAATGTCTTTATTATAATCACTCAAAACTTCGTTAACAATTGAAGTCTGCTCATCGCTAAGCAAAAGCTTATTGTCTTTTTCAAGGTTTAAAGAAACCGGATTTCTAAAAACAGTATCCTCTTCAATATCTATAATGCCAAGTTCCTGCATCTTTTTATATGTAGCAGCCAAGATATGAAGCTTATCATCCAGAATTTCTTTAGGGATTCTCTCTTCGTCCCTTAATGCACAGGCCAATCTTACCTGCGCTGCATTATTTTTTCTTGTGGCAAGAGAAATAAAGTCTTCAAGTTCGTCCAAAGAAACCTTTCTTACTACGGTTTTCTTTATGTTTTCTTTTACTTTGGATTGAACGGGAAGAACAGTCTTTAGGGCGGCAATCATGGTGGAACCGTAATTTTTCTTAATCCAGCTTGCCAAAGCTATTCTTTGGTCGGATACTCCGTAGGCGCTTAAAGATACCGAATCTATCTCTTTAAGCCTCTCTATAGGTAATTCTGACTTGTCGGTAACTTCCAAAACAATTCCTTCTTTTAAAGAATTGCCTTTTCCAAAGGGAACATAAACTTTTGTGCCCGCTTCTACCTCGCCCTTCAAATTATTGGGAATAATGTATGTAAAAGGCCTATCAACACTCTCATGAGAAATATTTATTATTACTTTTGCAAAAGAGAATTCTCCCATTTTTCCTCCAAAATCCATACAAGAAAATTCTATCATAATTAAAAATTTTTATAAACTTTGATTTTGTTCACAATTTGTACACAATTTTAGTGTAATATCTTTTTTAGGATAGTTGATAACACTCACTATCTCCCCCCTCATAGTAGCAATAGCTCCGGTTAACCCGGAGCTATTGTATTTCTATCTATAATTCTTTAATTGTATCTGCACACTGTCATTTCCCATATAGGAATTTATTTCAAGCTGATAGCACATGCCAAGCACCACTTTCACTCTCTGACCTGAGTGTAAAAGCTTTGCGGTGTCTTCGTCGTAAATACTTTCTACATACTTTTCAAGCTCTGAAAGATCACCAAAGTAAATTACCTCATACACTTTGCCTGATTCATCCATTACCTTGTATTTTCCCACGTTTTTGTTTTTACCGATTTTCATACCCGAAATAATGGTGGCACTGCTTACGGCAAACATAGGCTTTTCGTTTCCTACACCAAAGGGCTTTAACACTTCAAGCTCTCTTGCCAAAGAAAGGGTGGCAAACTCAAAGGGAAGTTCCATATCGATTTTTACCGTTTCAAAAAAGTCTTCATCCTTTAATTTGCAATTATCGTTTAAAGCTTTTCTAAAAGCATCCAAGTCCTTTTCTTCCAAAGATATTCCCGCAGCCAGTTTGTGACCGCCAAACTTGGTTAAGTATTCCTTTACTTCATTAAGGCCCTCAAACATGTCGTAGGCGTCTATGCTTCGACCGCTTCCCTTTAATCCTTTTTCTGTCTTGGTTACCACAAAAGCAGGATGATCGTATCTCTCTCTCACTCTTCCTGCCACGATTCCCGCAAGGCTTTCATGGCAATCGGGCAAATAAACCACCAACACTTTATCAGGCTTATTCATTGCATCTATTATTTTAAAAGCTTCTTCTGTAGCCTTTAAAGTCTGGCTCTTTCTCTCTTCATTTAAGTTTTGTAAATCTTCTGCTTTCTTTATGGCTTCATTAAAGTCTTCTTCCAAGAATAAAGAAAGGGCTCGGAGTGATGTATCAAGTCTTCCGCTTGCATTTAGGCAAGGTCCCAACACAAATCCAAAGTGATAGGGAGTAAGTGCTCTTGCTTCCATTTTCGTAACTTTAATAAGTGCTTTTAACCCGATGTTCTTCGTATGCGCCATAAGCTTTGCGCCTTCACACACCAAAGACCTGTTTTCGCTTTTAAGCTCCATCACGTCACAAACGGTGGCAAGGGCCGCAAACTCGGTCAATTCTTCTTTTAAAGTAATAAAAGAATCTTCCCTTTCAATCCCCTTATCTATCGCCATGGCTTCAATTACTTTGTAAGCCACAAAAGCTCCGCAGATTCCCGGGAATGGGTAAGTCGAATCGTTTACTTTAGGGTCTGTTAATGCATCGGCATTTGGAAGAATGTATTTTCTTTCCCCATTTTCTTCAGTGTATGGAACTTCATGATGGTCTGTTATTACCATCGTCATGCCAAGTTCCTTTGCATAATCTGTCTGGTCTTTAGCGGCAATTCCGTTATCACAGGTAAGAATGGTATCTATACCTTCGTCATATGCCGCCTTAATAAGCTTATTGTTTATGCCATACCCGTCTTCTATTCTGTGGGGAATCACGTAATCCACATCTGCTCCAAAGTATTTTAAACCTTTGAAGAATATGTAGGTTGAGGATATGCCGTCCACATCATAGTCGCCGATTATACGAATCTTCTTTTTTTCGGATATTTTATTTAAGAGCACAAAAATAACCCGATCGATGCCGGGAAGCATAAACGGGCTATAAAAACGATCGACGCGAGGAGATAAAAACGCATTTATCTCCTCTGCATCAACCAAATCTCTGTTTCTTAAAACTCTTGCAACTATGGGTGAAATACCAAATTCCTTAGCTATTTTATTAAAATCGCCGCCTCTTCGAATTTCAACCCATTTTTCCATTACACTAGTCTTCTTTCTTTTTGTTTCTAAGTACAAACCACAATGCACCTGCAAGGCAGATTGATGAGTATGTACCGCAAAGGATACCTACTGCCAAAGGAAGTGCGAATTCCTTGATTGAACTTACACCGAAGATATACAAAGCAACTACCATGATAAATGTGGTGAGTGAAGTAAATATGCTTCGTGAAAGTGTGGTTGAAATACTTGCATTAACGATATCTTTAAGCTTTGTCTTAGGTGTTGCTTCACCCAAGTTTTCACGTATTCTGTCAAAGATAACGATTGTCGCGTTGATTGAATAACCGACAATGGTAAGCATACATGCTACAAATGATGAACCGACACTTACATATGCAACGGCATAGAAGGTCAATGTTACAAGTACGTCGTGGGCAAGAGCCATAACGGATGATGCACCGAAACGTACGTCTTTAAATCTGAACCAGATGTAAACAAGCATACATACGCAGGCAACAAGGACTGCTACGATTGTTTCTCTCTGAGATTCCGCACTGATTGTTGAACTGATTGTTTCAGTCTTAATGGTCTCAGTATCAACACCAAACTGATTCTTAAAATAATCATTCATCTTGATACGCTGGTCCGCATCAAGTGTTACTGTCTTAAAGATAACTTCGTTGGAACCTGCAACCTTTGTGGTAACAACGTTACTGTCGTTTACGATTCCTTCGATATCCTTAACCATAAGGTCATTGATTTCTTCAAGTGAATATTCCTGATTGAAAGGAACTGTGGTCTGTGTACCGCCTAAGAATTCAAGGCTATAGTTAAGAGAGTGACCACGGCTTGCATTGTTTGAGTTAAGCGCAAGCATGAATACTAAACCTAAAGCAATAACCGCACCTGAAATTGCAAAGAAAATACCCTTCTTTGATAAGAAGTCGATGGTCTTTCTTTCTTTTGCTACACCGTATACCTTGGGATTTGTGATGCCCATTCCCACAAATGCTTTCAAAAGCTGTTTTGTGATAACAACGGCTGTAAACATTGATAAGCAGATACCAAGAGCAAGTGTCTGAGCAAAGCCCTTGATTGAACCTGAACCCATAATCCAAAGAACCGCTGCTGCTATAAGTGTGGTGATGTTACCGTCCAAAATAGCGCTCATAGCCTTTGAATAAGCTACCTTTATGGAAGAATCAACCGTCTTTCCCGTTGCAAGTTCTTCTCTGAGTCTTGCAAAGATAATAACGTTAGCATCCACAGCCATACCGATTGAAAGGATGATACCTGCGATACCGGGAAGTGTAAGTGTGATTCCGAATCCGCTGATTAAGAAAATTTCAAGTACTGCATATAATCCCAAAGCAATGGTACTTGTTAAACCAAGCATGTAGTAAACAACAATCATGAAGATTACTACAACCGCAAAACCGATTATACCTGCAAGTAAGCTTGACTGAATTGCATTCTGACCAAGTGAAGCACCTACAACGTTTGAACGAAGTTCTTCAAGCTCAAGGCTAAGTCCACCGATACGGATGGTGCTTGCAAGCTTTTCTGCTTCTTCGTAGTCAAATCCGCCTGAAATCTGTGCTACACCGTCTGTGATAACAGAGCTTACGGAAGGAGCACTTATTACCTTGCCGTCATAGTAGATGGCGATAGGATCGTGATTGTTGTAAAAAGCTTCTGTTGTAGCCTGCTTAAATATTTCAGCTCCTTCGGGAGTGAAAGTTAAGTGTACGATGATTTCGGAATTGCCCATGTTGTTTGTGATGCTTCCTGCCTGAGCTTCCTTTACATCTGTACCCTGTAATATTGCAGAACCGTCTGCTTTGATCTCTTCTATGTCCTTAAGCAAATAAGGTTCTCTTGTTGAAGGATCGTAGGTAAAGTTTGGTGTACCGTCGGCACCGTAGTGTTTAATAAAATACAAAGTACCGGGACGTCCGAGATCTTTTAAGATTTTGTTGGCATCATATACACCGGGAATTTCTACGTTGATACGATTTGAACCTTCTTTGTATACAACAGCCTCGTTTGAGTATGTCCATACACGCTGTTCAAGCTTGCCGATGGTATCATCCATATCCTGAGTGGAGGGATTTTCATCGCCCACAACCTGGTATGTGATTGAAACACCGCCTGCAAGGTCGAGTCCCAATTTGATGTCTTTGGCACTTCCTGCTTTACTTGTGCCGAAACCGAAAATGTCTACATATCCGATAAAGATTGCAAACAATACGATAAGGGCAACAGTAAATATGCCTTTCTTCTTACTCATGTTACATTCTCCTTAATACATTTATTTATCTGTCGCTTCTTCATTCTCTTCTGATTTTGGAAGCGTTACATGCACTTTGTCTATACGGTTTGACTTGATGCCGCATACCTTTAATACGGTACCGTTTTCCAAAATAACGGATTCGGAATCCTCAGGGATTCTGTCTAACTGGTCAAGCACAAGTCCGCCTATACTGTCATAATCATCTGAAGCAAAGTCAGTACCCAAAACATCGTTTATATCTTCTAACTTCATCTTTGCTTCGATTAAATAACCGTCGTCATCTTTAGTGATCTGCTCGTATTCGTCGGCATCGTATTCATCTCTTATCTGACCTACGATTTCTTCAAGTAAGTCTTCTAGAGTAATCATACCAACCGTTTCGCCGTACTCGTTGTTTACAAATGAAAGGTTCTTTGATGAACTCCTCATTTCAATAAGCAAATCGCTTGTCTTTTTGTATTCATAAGTATAATAAGCTTCACGCAAAAACTTTGAAACGTTAAAGGTTTCGGGAGCCTTTAATCTTAAAAGGTCTTTTACATTTATAAAGCCTATGATATTTTCAATCTCCCCTTTGTATACGGGAAGTCTTGTGTACATTGAATCTCTGAAGACCTTCATTACTTCCTTGTATGTAGCATCATAGGAAATGGTGGTCATATCGATTCTTGGAATCATAATGTCTTTGGCGATAGAATCACTAAAGTCAAATACATTACTTATTATCTGATGCTCATCCGATTCAATAACACCGTCCTCTTTTGAAACATCCACATAAGAGCGAAGCTCCGATTCTGTGATGGTGTTTGAATCATCCTTACTTTGTCCCAATATAAACAAAATAAACCTAGAAAACTTTTCGATAATAAATACAATGGGAAAGAGCACAATTATTATTATATTTATTATTGGCGCAAAAGAAAGAGCCATTTCATCACTTTTTCTTCTGGCTATGGTCTTAGGAACTATTTCTCCGAAAATAAGCACAATGAAAGTAAGCACTCCCGTTGTGACCGATACATAAATATTTCCCCAAAGTTTTAAGGTAATTATTGTAGCAAGGGATGAAGCTGACAGGTTAACTATGTTGTTTCCGATAAGTATTGTTGTAATAACTCTGTCATAGTTATCCATTATTTTGTTTAAAAGCTTTACATGCTTCTTCCCCTCTTCTTCCATTGCGTGAAGTTTAACCTTTGTTACCAAAGAAAGAGCTGTTTCCGCCGATGAAAAGAAGGCTGAAAAAACCAAAAGAATAAATAGTGACGTAATATGAATGACGTCTGTCGTGTCCAAGAATAACTCCTTTCGAATCACAAATCCAAAAAAACAACGTTTACACTTTCAAGATTATCTTTTACACATAAAGAAGCCTTATAGTTATGGGGTAAATCAATCACAAAGCCCCAAGCTTCTTCCATATTGTTTTTATAAACAACTATCTTTGAATCATCTGTATCTTTAACATATGAGACTTCATTAAAGTTAAGACTAATGCCCTCACCCGTAAGCTTTGAAAAGCTTTCTTTTATAGCCCATATTTCGTTAAAAGAAACCTTAGATTCTTTGAAAAGCACTGCTTCTTCTTTAGTAAGAATCCGATTAATTAAACTCTTATTTACATTTAAAACAGGCTTTTGAATATCAAACCCTATTTCTTTGCTTCCTATGGCCGCTCCCACATAATCCCCGGAGTGAGAAAGGTTAAAGAAAACATCTTGTCCCTTTAAATATGGCTTTTTGTTTTCTTTACAGTAAAAACAAGGAGAATCGATTTCCTGAAGCTTTAAAGCTTTACTTAAAAGAGCGCCTGCAAAAATCAGTTCTTTCCTTGCTTTCCCGCAAGGCTTTTTATTGATTCTTTCAAGCCTTTCTTTTGAAAAGAAATCGCCGTATCCCTTAAAAAGATCGTCTTCGTTTAAATTAGATGTTTTTGCCAAATAAACAACACATGCCGATTTATCCAAAGAAACCTCCGAGCCTTAGTTTAAAGGGTTAGAATAAAACTCTTCGAAAGAATTGTAGCCCTCGGCCGACAACTGTTCTTTCTGGAACTTTTTATTCTTATTCATCTTTGTTACCAAAACCTGAATGCCTTTTTCTCTTTCATTCATGGCCTTATTTAAAATCTCAGCGTATTTATCCTTAGGCATATCCTTTTCAACAAGATAAGCTATCTTATCCTTGCTTCCGGGAATTTCAAATCCGTTTTCCATTAAAAGAAGAACGATTCTTTCAAATCCGATTGAAAAACCGCAGGCAGGTACGTTTGTGCCTGTGAAGTTTCCAACCATCTTATCGTATCTTCCGCCACCGCCGCAGGCTCCTCCGAACTGAGGAAGGGCGATTTCAAAAATTGTTCCTGTGTAGTATCCCATACCTCTTACAAGGGTGGGGTCAAACACCATCTTAAAGTCAGCCTTTTTAACCGATTCAACGCTTTCGATGATTTCAACAAGGTTAGTGATTACATCATCTTCAACATAATCCTTTAAAGTATCTTTAATCTTCTTTAAGCCTTCGATATCATTTGAAAGATTTTCAAAAAGCTTACAGTACTTATTTATACTCTCTTCTAAGAAACCTTCTTTTGAAAGTTCTTCTCTTACGCCGTCTAAGCCTATCTTATCAAGCTTATCCAAAATGATGCATACAGTATCAAACTTATCTTCATCAAAGCCTGCATATAAAGCCATTGCCTTTAGCAAACGGCGTTCATTTATTCTTATTTCAAATCCCTTAAAACCAATCTTTCCAAGAGTGGTGGTGGTAGCTAAAATAAGCTCGATTTCGGCCATGTTTGTGCTTTCACCGAAAATATCGATATCACACTGCATAAACTGACGATATCTTCCTCTTTGAGGTCTGTCAGCTCTCCAAACATTTCCCATCTGAAGTGCCTTAAAGGGTGAGGGAAGGTTGTTTGAATTGTTTGAATAAAATCTTACAAGAGGAACGGTAAGGTCGTATCTTAAGCCCATATCCGTTAAGTCGTTTTCTGTCTTTGCTGTTTCAAGGTTTAACTTTTCGCCACGCTTTAAAACCTTAAAAATAAGCTTCTCGTTTTCACCGCCCTGCTTTGAGCAAAGATTGTTTAAATCTTCCAAGCAAGGAGTCTCGATTGCAGTAAATCCAAAGGACTTATAAGTTTCTTTAATTACTCTTTGTACGTAATCTCTTACTTCCATTTCTTTGGGAAGTATTTCTTTCATGCCCGTAACGGGCTTTTTAACCAATGCCATTTTCAATACCTTTCTTTAATCTTCCAAAGCAAACAGCTTGTCTTTTCTATCAAGCATCTCATCTATCTTTTCAATGTACAAAGAAACATCTTTCACATTGTCGGATCTGACCGGTTTGCCTTCTTTTGTAAGAATCTTTGAAACTGAACCCGGGCCCATCGCCACGATGGGTTCAAGCTCTTCCATAATCAATATGTTATATATTCCGTAGCAGCCTTCCTTTGAATAACCTGTGTTTTCAAAATTACCTGCCATGTTCTTTTGCCTGTATAAATAATATGGATGCATGCCCATACGTTTTGCCGAATCGCTTGCACACTTCATTGTTTCGGCCGTATTTATCATAGTAGCATATCCGTTTTGTAAAATCCACTCATTAAGCCTTGAAGCTCTCTTTATGGCAAGAGAATGGACTGTTAAAGAATCGGGATTTAGCTTTTCTATTTCCGATAAAGTATGGGATACTTCTTTTATTCCTTCTTCGGGAAGTCCCAAAATAATATCCATATTAATATTTGAAAAGCCTTCGCTTCTTGCATCATAAAATGCGCGAATAACATCTTCAACCGTATGTCTTCTTCCTATGATATCAAGTGTTTTTTGATTCATAGTCTGAGGATTTACACTTATTCTTGTTACATTGTGAGCCTTTAAAACCTTAAGCTTATCTAAGGTTATGGAATCGGCCCGCCCTGCTTCAACAGTATATTCTAAAAGCTTAGACACATCAAGGTTGTCATCTATCATGGTAAGAAGACGTTCTAATTCATCGGCACTTAAAGTGGTGGGCGTACCTCCTCCTATGTAGATTGTATCTATGGTCTTACCTTTTCTTTTTTCACTTACAAATTTTATTTCTTTTTCAAGCGCCGATAAGTAATCGGAAACTCTCTCTCTCCACATTGCTATGGGATTTGAAGTAAAGGAGCAATACAAGCATGTGGTGGGGCAAAAGGGAATTCCTATATATATTGAATAACCCTTTTCTCTTAAAGGCCTTAAAATCTCAATTTCGCGCTTTGCTATATCAATTGAAAGATTGGCCTTTTCATCACTTACAAAGTAAGTATCCTGCATGTATTTTAAGATTTCTGAATCGCTCTTTCCTTCTTCCAAAAGTTTTCTTGGAATCTTTGTTGGGCGAATCCCGGTTAAATCTCCCCAGACCAAAGTGCGCCCTTCTTTTTTTGAAAGCGCATCATAAATAAGCTTCTTTACGTTATTCTTTTCTTTTACACGTTCTGAATTTGCGGGATTTTCAACGGTCGAAAGCAAGTTTCCTTTTTCATCAAAGAAACTTATCTTTTGCTCATCGAAAGACACTTTGAAAGTGTAAGAAACATCCGATACGGATTCTTGGTCTGTAATGACTTTTACATCCTCTTTTGGATAAAAAGCTTTTACCAAAGAGTGTATATCATATTCAAATTTTGGCTCGTTAACTAATACAACTATCATCCATCCACCGCACTATACAAGGAACGGATTGTACTTCCTTTCATTTCCGATGGAGGTTGTATCTCCGTGTCCCGGATAAACCTTTGTTTCGTCCGGAAGCACCATCAGTTTTTCCTTGATAGAATCAATTAATTTTCTTGAAGAACCGGTGGGCATATCGGTTCTTCCCACGCTTTCTTCAAACAATGTATCACCCGCAATCAAAATGTTTGCTTCTTTAACGTAGAAGCAACAGCTTCCTTCTGTATGACCGGGGGTGAAAATAACTTTTATTTTAATACCGCAAAGTTCAAGCTCTTCGCCGTCTTTTAACAATACATCGGGAGTAACCGTAACTCCTCTTCCTACGGACAAAGAAAGATTAAGCTTAACATCACTTAACAATATTTCTTCGTCTTTGTAAGCATAAACCAAAGCTCCTGATTTCTCTTTTAAAGCCTTAACTCCGAAGATATGATCGAAATGACCGTGAGTAAGCATAATGGCGCCCACCTTAAAGCCTTTTTCAGATAATTTTTCATAAAGATAATCACCTGAATCGGCAGGGTCGAACACTATAACATCTTCACTTCCCTCTCTGAAAATGAAGTAGCAATTTGTCGCATATATGCCAAGTGTAATACGTCCGATCTTAATATCTCCCATCAGCCTCTGGTCCTTTCTATGTCGATAACACTTTCAATGGTGCGAATCTTATCAATTATATGAGTAAGCTCATCTCTTCCTTCGATTTCAAAAGCAGTATTCATGGTGACAAGGCCCTGCTTGTTAACTCTGGTGTTTAAAGAAATGATACTTATGTTTCTTTCCGTTAAAGCCTTTGAAATATCAGCCAAAAGTCCGGTTCTGTTGTTTGCAAAGATTCTTATTTCTACAGGATATTTTCCGCTTATTACTTCGCTGTCCTGCCACTCTGCATCTATTAAGCGAACTCTGTCCATTTCGGGAAGGGAAATAATGTTGACACAGTCTGTTCTGTGAATGGAAATACCTCTTCCTCTTGTGACAAATCCAACGATTTCATCACCGGGCACGGGAGAACAGCACTTTGAAAAACGAACAGCCACATCGTCTATTCCCTTAACAATGATTCCGCTCTTTCCGACACGCTCTTTTGCACGCATCTTTCCGGCTTCATTGACAGAATCCATGATTTCTTCATCGGACATTGCATTTTTCTTTGCAATTTCCAATAATTCAACCATCTTATTTATAATCTGGCCTTCCTTTAATCCACCGTGACCGATGGCCGCATAAACGGAATCCCAATCATGGAAACCATATTTCTTTCTGATGGCATCCATATATTCGGGAATCAAAATATCGGAAGGATTGATTGCATGAGACTTACAATAGCTAAGGAAGTTGTCTTTGCCTTTGCTAATGTTATCTTCTTTATACTCTGCTTTAAACCACTGGGTAATCTTATTTTTTGCCTGAGTGGATTTAACGATGTTAAGCCAGTCACGGCTTGGGCCCTTAGAGTTTTGGCTTGTGATGATTTCGACTCTGTCACCGTTATTAATGACATAGTCTATTGTTACAAGCTGACCGTTAACTCTGGCACCCACCATCTTATTTCCGACAGCTGAGTGAATGCTGTAGGCAAAGTCGATTGGCGTACTTCCCGCAGGAAGGTTCTTAACATCACCTGTAGGTGTGAAACAATATACGGAATCACTGAACAAATCAAGGTCAGACTTTAAAAGGTCCAAAAACTCCTTGTTATCCGCAAGGTCTTTTTGCCATTCAAGAATCTGTCTTAACCAGGAAAGCTTTTCTTCCTCCTGCTTTGGAACTTTCTTTCCGTCCGCAGCTTCCTTATACTTCCAGTGGGCCGCAATACCGTACTCTGCTTCTTTGTGCATTTCTTCGGTACGAATCTGAATTTCGAAAGGCTGTCCCGAAGAACCTATAAGGGTAGTATGAAGAGACTGATACATATTGGGCTTAGGCATCGCTATGTAATCTTTGAAACGTCCGGGAATGGGCTTATAGATTTCATGGATTACGCCAAGGGCCGCATAACAGTCTCTTACGGATTTAACGATAATTCTGACCGCAAAAAGGTCATAAATCTGATCGATGGTCTTATTTTGATTAACCATCTTTTTATATATGCTGAAATAATGTTTCACGCGGCCGTCGATTCTAGCTTCGATGCCCGCGTTCTTTATATGATTGCTTACTTCGTTTACTATTGCCTGAATATATTTTTCACGCTCGGATTTTCTTACGGCAATAAGCTTGTTTAATTCTTTGTATGCTTCGGGCTCTAAGTATTTTAAAGATAGGTCGTCAAGCTCTACCTTGATTCTTGAAATACCCAGTCTGTCGGCTATGGGAGAATAAATATCCAGAGTTTCTCTTGCGATACGCTGCTGCTTTTCAGGCGGCATATGGTCTAGAGTCCTCATATTATGAAGACGGTCCGCAAGCTTAATAACTATAACTCTTATATCCTTAGCCATGGCAAGAAACATCTTACGCAAGTTTTCTGCCTGAAGCTCAAGTTTTTCTTTGTCTTTACTTATTATCTTTTGAATTGTGGCATCGGGATCTTCATCATCGTTTGAAATCTGGAACTGCTTTAACTTAGTGACACCGTCAACCAAAAGAGCCACATCGGAGCCGAACTCCTTCTCGATCTCTTCTTTTGTAAGAATGGTGTCCTCCACAACGTCATGAAGAATTCCGGCGCAAATGGTTTCTTTGTCAAGTTCAAGATCCGCTAAAATGATAGCCACATACAAAGGGTGAATAATATAAGGTTCCCCTGACTTTCTTACCTGTCCGTGATGGGCTTCATCGGCAATTTTATAAGCCTTTTCAATCATGGAAATATCATCGCTTGGATGATATTTTTTCACACGGCTTATAAGGTCGCCAAAAAGTTCTTCGGGAGAAATGTTTTCCCCAAGGGCTTCTATGCGACCGTCATCAAATACGATACCTACGTTCTTAGGCTCTTCGATATTTAGTTTTTCGCTTTCGGTATTCGCCTTTGAAGTTTCCATCAATAACCTCTTATTATTTTATTTTCCGGGATATGTGATTGCAGAGTAAAGAGGGATGTCCTTAAGCTGCTTTCTTCCTTCAAGCCCTGCAAGCTCCATCATAACAACAACGCCCGTAACCACTCCACCGAGAGATTCAATAAGCTCAACCATGGCTTTTGTGGTGCCGCCTGTAGCGATAAGGTCGTCTACAATAAGGACTTTCTGTCCGGGCTTTATGGAATCTTTGTGCATTTCAATAACAGCTGTGCCGTATTCCAAAGCGTATTCCTTTGAAACGGTTTCACAGGGAAGCTTACCCTTCTTTCTGATTAAAACGAAGGGTTTATGGTTAATGTATGCTAAGGGTGTGCCGAAAATGAAGCCTCTTGATTCGGGGCCAACCACCACATCATAATCTACATCTTTAGTAAGTTCTTGCATTGTATCAATTGCAAGGTGCAATCCGTCAGCATCCTGCAATACGCTCGTAATGTCTCTGAAAATGATGCCCTTTTCGGGAAAATCAGGTATGCTTCTGACATAATCTTCAAGTTTTTTCATTACAATATCCTCCAAATTACGTATATCTTAATATATCATCATTAACGACAAATACTTAAATATTATATAATCGTTTATTTGGTTAGTAAAGAAGAAAAAAGCACAGAAATAAAAGATAAAAAACAAACACAAAAATCTCCGATAGTGTATACTTAGAAATAAAGAAAATTCGCGGAGTTTAATTAATGAAGAAGCTTTTAAAGTATTTAAAACCCTATACAAAAGAATGTATTATCGCTCCCGCATTTAAAATGCTTGAAGCGCTTTTTGAATTGTATGTCCCTTTGGTCATGACAAAGATTATTGATGATGGCATAAAGGCGGGGAGCAAATCCGTTGTATATAAAAACGGAGGCGTGCTGGTGCTTTTAGGCCTTATCGGCCTTGTGTGCGCACTTATCGCCCAATACTTTGCCGCAAAAGCCGCCATCGGCTTTTCAAAGGCTTTAAGGAACTCTTTATATGAAAGAATTCTTGGTTTTTCTTATGAGAGCCTTGAAAAGGAAGGTACCTCTTCTTTAATTACCAGAATGACAAACGACATAAACACCCTTCAAAACGGTGTAAACATGGTGTTAAGACTTTTCTTAAGGTCTCCCTTTATCGTGTTTGGCTCCATGATCATGGCCTTTACCATAAGCGTTAAAGCGGCTCTTATATTTGTAGTGGTGATTCCCGTTTTGTTCCTGGTGGTTTTATCCATTACTCTTATCACCATTCCCTTATATAAAAAGATTCAAAAATACCTTGATGCGTTAACTTCCCATATTAGAGAAAACCTTACGGGTGCAAGAGTAATAAGAGCTTTTTCCAAAAATGCGGAAGAAGAAAAGGAATTTAGAAAAGATAACGACAAATTCTACTCTCTTTCTTTGCTCACAGGAAGAATATCCACTCTTTTAAATCCCCTTACATTAATCATAGTGAATGTGGGAATGGTTGTTTTGCTTTCAACAAGTGCTTTTGAAGTTAATAGCGGTAACCTTACAAACGGTATGGTGTATGCCCTTGTAAACTACATGTCTCAAATACTTATCGAGCTTGTGAAGCTATCAAACCTCTTTATCACCATCAACCGCTCTTTGGCATCCGCTTCAAGAATCGAAGAAACTCTTGAAACAAAAGAAACCCTTTTGGATGAAGGAAAGCTCCTTACAAAAGATTTAAATAAAAACTTTGACAATCTCATTTCATTTAAGGACGTTTCCTTTACCTATCCGAATGCTTCCGATGCTTCCTTAAAGAATATAAGCATAGATATAAAGGAAGGAGAAACTATCGGCATTATCGGTGCCACAGGCTCAGGTAAAACAAGCATTTTAAATCTGCTTATGCGATTTTACGACGCAAGCCTTGGCGAAATCCTTTATAAAGGCGAAAACATTAAAAATATCACTCTTTCATCCATAAGAAGAGAGTTTTCCGTTGTGCCTCAAAAAGCGGAGCTTTTCAGCGGAAAATTAAGAGAAAACTTGTCCCTTGGATATATAGATGCAAGTGATGAAGAAATGATTGAAGCTTTGAAACTTTCGGAAGCCTATGACTTTGTCAAAGACAAAGGTAAGGGCCTTGATTTGGAAATCAGAGAAGGCGGCAGTAATCTATCCGGCGGCCAAAAGCAAAGGCTGTGCATTGCAAGAGCTTTGGTAAAAAAGAGCCCTGTTCTTATTATGGACGATTCTTTCAGCGCCCTTGACTATAAAACCGATGCTAAATTACGAGAAAACCTAAAGACATTAAAAAAGACCATAATCATTATTTCTCAAAGAATTATATCGACCCGGCACGCAGATAAAATAATTGTGCTGGATGACGGCTCTATCGATTCAATCGGCACTCACGAAGAGCTTTTAAAAACCTCTTCTTTATACAGAGAAATTTGTGAGTCACAAAAAACGGAAGGAGCTTCACTATGAATAAAAAAGAAATATACAAACGCATTATGAAGCTTGTTTCATCACATAGTTTTCTTTTGGCGATATCAATTATCCTTTCAATACTTTCGGTACTCTCCGCCCTGTATATGCCGGTGTTAACAGGACGCGCCATCGATGCCTGCATTGATAAGGGAATGGTTGATTTTGAAAGCATTAAGCATAATTTGTTTTTATTTGTTTTGGCCCTTTTGGTAAATGGCTTCTCCACTTTCTTTATGTCGCTTATAAACAATAAAGTTACCTTTAAAATCGTTAGGGACTTAAGGAACAAGCTTTTTGATAAAATACACAGACTTCCCGTTGTGTACCTTGATTCAAAGGGACGGGGAGACATTTTAAGCCGTATTATTTCAGATGTTGAAAGATTAAGCGACGGTTTGCTCCTTGGCTTTTCTCAATTATTTACGGGTGTGTTTACAGTTATCGCTACTTTAGTGTTTATGGCAGTTATTAATCCTTGGCTTGCTCTGACCGTACTATTTCTTACCCCCATATCTTTGGTGGTAGCATCCTTTATTTCGAGAAAGACCTACAAGCACTTTTCAAGGCAGGCTTCTTTGCAGGGAGGGCTTACATCTTTTATTAACGAAACCGTAAGTTCACAAAGGCTTATAACCGCCATGGATGCAAAAGACATTAAATTAAAGGCCTTTAAAGAAAAAAACGAAGAATTTGCAAAGGTAAACTTAAAGGCACTCTTTTACAGTTCCACCACCAACCCCTCCACAAGATTTGTAAACGGCCTTGTGTACACAAGCGTTGGTGTATTCGGAGGCTTGCTTGGGATTAAAGGCGTAATAAGTGTAGGTACATTGGTTGCCTTTTTAAGCTACGCTACCCAGTACACAAAGCCCTTTAACGAAATATCCGGAGTTATAACAGAGTTTCAAAATGCCATTGCCTGTGCGGGACGAATTTTTGATTTTCTTGAAGCTAAAGAAACTATCGATTTACTTACGGATGAAAGCCCCGTTAAAGAGCTTACAGGGGATATTTCCATTAATAATCTTTCCTTTAGCTACGATAAAACAAAGAAACTTTTATATGATATCTCTTTCCATGTAAATAAGGGGGAACACATTGCAATTGTGGGCCCTACGGGATGCGGAAAGACTACGTTTATTAATTTACTTATGAGGTTTTACGAGCCTGACGGAGGAGAAATTCTTTTTGATAACGAAGTATCCTATTCAATCAAAAAGAGTACTCTGAGAAAAAATATAGGATTTGTGCTTCAGGATACCTGGGTTAAGAACGCTACGATTAAAGAAAATATTGCCTTTGGAAAGCCTGATGCCACCATGGAAGAAATAATTGATGCCGCAAAAAAGAGCCACGCCCACAGCTTTATTTCAAAGCTTGAAAATGGATATGATACCGTGGTTAATCAGGAAGCCACAAACCTAAGTGCCGGTCAAAAACAGCTTCTTTGCATAGCAAGGGTTATGCTTTCGCTTCCGCCTATTTTGATATTGGACGAAGCTACATCTTCAATTGATACCATGACTGAGCAAAGAATCACCAAAGCCTTCGAAGCATTAATGGAGGGACGTACAAGCTTTATTGTGGCTCACCGCTTATCAACCATTAAAAACGCTGACCTTATTTTGGTTATGAAAGACGGAAACATAATAGAACAAGGAACTCACGAAGAGCTCCTTGTTAAGAAGGGTTTCTATTATTCCATGCTTAATCAAAACTAATTCTTTTTGCCGGTATCGATTTTACCCATGTAACCTTCCGGCAAAAGCTCCAATAGCATTTCATTAAGTTGTTTAACCTGGATGGGCTTTGACAAGTATGCGTCAAAGCCTGTTTCCATAAATTCATCTTTTATATCGCCGTATGCATTTGCCGTAACGATAGCGACTTTCACATCTTTGCTGGCGTAGTCGGATGCCCTTAAGTTTTTAAAGGTTTCCATACCATCCATTTCAGGCATCAAATGATCCATTAATATAAGGTCGTACTTAAAATGCTTACACTTTTCAAGACATTCCATTCCGCTTGATGCAGTCTCTATATTCATCCTTGAATTCTTTAAAAGACCCTTTATAACAGACAAATTAACCTTACTGTCATCCACTATCAATATCTTTGCGTCGGGAGCCATAAAGACTTCATCCGCCACTCTTTCATCTTCATTAAGTGAGGTATTGTCCAAGGGGCCCATATCATCATGCCCTACAGGCTTAATGGGAAGAACGATGGTAAAGGTAGAGCCCTTCTTAAACTCACTTTCAACATTAATGGAACCATTCATTAATTCCACAAGGTATTTAGTAATACTGAGTCCTAAGCCCGTTCCTTCAATATTTCTGTTTTTCTTCTCATTTACCCTCGTAAATGAACTAAAGATTGAATCAAGGTTTTCTTTCTTAATGCCCTGCCCCGTATCCTGAACGCTTATCCTCATACAAAGGTCCAAATCATCGTTATAAACCTTGTTTACTGTATAAGTAACGCTTCCTGTTTCCGTATACTTAATGGCATTTGTCAAAATGTTTATAATAATCTGCTTTATTCTTACATCATCCGCAAAAATCATCTTTGGAAGCTTAGGATCAATATGCTTTATAAATTCAAGCTTTTTATCCTTAACTCTCTTATCAACTATATTGATTGTATCCAAAATCATATCAGCGGTATTAAATTCAACCGGATTTAACGCAAGGTCTCCCGCTTCCGCTTTTGAAAAATCAAGAATGTCGTTTATAAGATTTAAAAGCATGCTGCCCGAATATTCTATTGCCTGAGAATACTGGGTAATGTTTGCTTCCTTGCTTTCTCTTTTTATAAGCTCATTCATACCAAGAACCGCATTTAAAGGAGTCCTTATTTCATGAGAAAGCTGGGCAAAAAGCTTATCCTTTGCAAGTCTTTCATACTCAGCTTTATTCTTTTGCGCATTTACATTTTCTATATTGTTGATGGTGTAAATCAAAGTGGCAATGAGTAAGAATATAACCCCTACACATACAAAAGGTCCCGTTGAATCAAGTATATCTATAACATTGACCAAAAGATGGCCCAGGCCTCCTATCAAAAGGAAAATAACAATACCAAGAATTACCATATAGTAATTGGTTAAAAGACCTGCCTTTGCATCCTTATACATGTTAATTCCCGTAATGATCAAGTACGCAACCGCCGTAATCAAAACAAGCCATAGAGTGTTAAGCATTTCCATTATTCCCGTAAAAACCACGGCAGGAATAAGGAATAAAAGCAATAATGAGCATATTGACAAAATCTTGTAAGCTTTGTGATAACGCTTACCCGTAATTTCATCGGAAAAGAACATAATCGCCGTCAATATTAAAGGAAGGGTGAAATATGAATTAACACCAAGAGCCGATATGTTTTTGGCAAAAAGCTGTCTTATCTGAGATTCGGAAATAACCAAGATTCCTATTTCAAAAAGAATCCACCCCATAAATTCAAGGGCGTGATTTGCCTTATACCTGTTATAAAGGAATACGCCCACCAGCACCACAACAATACCTATAAGCATCATAAATACGCCCACAAAAGCTTCGAACATGTTCTTATGGGTTATCTGATACCAAATATTAAATTCATCTCCGTAGTATATGGGATTAATAGTGCCGTAGAAGGACGTGGGGGAAGACAATTCAACTCTTAAGGTTTTACCCCTGTCTCCTCTTTCCATAGGGCAAAGAACAAAGGCACTGGCTGTGGCATTTCCGAAAAGGCTCTCATCGGAAAGATCGTACTTTTTCCTTAGTTTTCCGTCCACGTAGAAAAAAACTTCCTGCTGGGAAGATCGGATGTAGATATATGTAGAATCAATCACAAAACTGGGAATTCGTGTTTCTAAGACAACTTTTTCGCCTTTTTTAACATCGGTTACTTTACACGGAATTTCAATGGGGACTTTTTTCTCTTCACCATAAACTCTCTGCCAGTTGCTTGAAAAATTGATTGGTTTATTAATCGGCACAGTGCTTACTTTATTTACATTAAACTGCTCAAGCAATACAATTACGCATAAAAAGAGCACGCAAAAGTAATAAAGTATTTTTATGTCAGTTTTCCCGGGCTTTGAATTCTCCATCTTTTCTCCTATTCCGAAATAATTCCTATAAAATCGTATCAAACTCCCATTAAAAAAAACTAAACAACACTTTATAAAAAAAAGCGCATGCTAAGCATGCGCCATTTTCTTACTTATTGTCGTGTAAAACCGAGAAAGCAATGTTTGTCGAATGGTCCGCGACTCTTTCTAAGCCCGAAACTATATCCGAGAAAATCATGCCGGCCTCAGGCGTACATTCGTTTCTTGTAAGTCTGTCCACATGGTTTTGCTGAAGCTCTCTCTCTTTATCATCAATCTTAGCTTCCAAATCAACAATCCTGTCAAGATTTGTATCAAGACCGGTTTTAAACATCTGAGTGGATAATCTAAAGATTTCGTTTACCATATCAAGCATGCATCCAAGCTCCGCCTGGGCTTCCTTAGAAATCGTAACTCCCGTTTCTATTCTGGTTCTTGCCGCATCCGCAACGTTCTCCGCATGGTCACCGATTCTTTCTATATCGTTAACAACATGGAAAAGCCCGCCGATTGACTTTAAGTCTTCGATAGGAAGTGTGGTCTGGTTGATCTTTACAAGGTAGTTGGTGATTGAGTGGTTAAGGAAGTTAATGTTTTCTTCTACCTTATAAACTTCATCAATATCATCCTGATCGAGTGTAATCAAAGCATTCATGGCACGGTTCAAGTTTTCACCGGCTAAACTTGCCATACGGTCTACTTCGTTAATAACTTCAACAACAGCTGTTGCGGGGTTAAGTACTACGTTATCACCAATGTATTGAAGCTTGAAGTTTTCTCTGTATCCGACCTTTTCGTCTTCACCGGGAATAATGCGTGTGGTGAGTTTAACAATAGGTCCGATAAAGGGTGTCATTAAGATAACCTGAATTACCTTTATTGATAAGTGAGAAACAGCCACGATACGTCCGGCATCGTTTCCTGCTATCTTGCTCATTACACGTACAAATCCGTCTACGTCGAAGGCAAAGGTTACGTACATAAAAAGTGTACCGATAATGTTAAACAATAAATGGATGAGTGCCGCTCTCTTTGCATCTTTCTTACCGTTAAAAGAAGCCAAAAGTGCCGAAGTACATGCACCGATGTTTGAACCAAGTGTTATGTACATACACATATCCAAGCCTATAAGACCTTGATTTGCCAGTAAAACCATGATTGAAACCACAACCGATGAGCTTTGCACAACCGCTGTTATTACAAGGCCTAAGATTACGGCAAACAAGGGGTTCTTTATTGAAGAGAAAACATTCATTACATCCGGAGATTCTCTCATAAAGCCCATAGCAGCTGACATAGCACTTAAGCCCATAAACAAAATACCGAATCCGATAATGATTTCCGCAAATTTCTTAATGCTGGATTTTTTACAGAACATAACGATTGCAACACCCGCAAATAGAATAAGGGGAGCAACCTTTTCTAACTTAAAAGAAACAAGCAACGCAGTAACCGTGGTACCGATATTGGAACCAAAGATAACACCCGCAGCCTGATAAAGATTCATAAGTCCCGAGTTAACGAAACTGACAACCATTACCGTACAAGCCGATGACGATTGAATGACAGCCGTAAAGAACAAGCCGACAAAAATACCCATAAACCTGTTAGTGGTGAGTCTTTCAAGGATACTTCTTAACCTTGCGCCGGCGTAGGCTTCAATACTGTCGCTCATTACTCTCATGCCGTAAAGGAACAATCCAAGCCCACCAAGCAAACTCAATACAATAGCAAAATCCATTCTTTTTATCCTCTCAACATATTCTCGGCAGCCTTTAAATCCCCCGCCTTAATGGCCTCTCTTATACGGGTGGAAGAAATATCTTCGCCAAGATATTTTTTCTTTTCAAAAACTATTGTCTTAATATTCAATTCTTTTTCGAGGCTCCTTAAAAGTGAAACATTACCACGCCCTTTATATCCGAAGGATAAATCGGGACCGCAATAAATCTCTTTTGCATGAAGCCTTTCTTTTAAAACAACGCGCGCAAATTCTTCAGGCTCACATCTTGCGGTAACATCGTTTAAATCATATTCCACAAGATAATCAACGCCTAAAGACTTAAATACTTCACGCCTTTTTTCTTCGGAATAAATGCGCTCGTTTTTATTTAAAAAATTCTCTGAAGCTAAAGAAAACGTAAAAACAACGGACTTTAAATCATCATTATGCTTAGTCATTTCCTTAATGAGCATTTGATGACCCGCATGTATTCCGTCGAACTTACCGATGGCAATTCTTGTGTTACCTTCATATGATATTTCGCTTAAGCCATCTATAATTTCCATCTAATCTCCGATAAACATTTTAAACGGTTTGAAGATTTTTAAAGAATCTTCATATGTATACAATCCCACAAAAACATTATCATCATTGTATACTCTTACAATTTCCCCATCCGATACATCTTTACAATCAAGCATCTCGGGGCTTAATTTATTTCCGTTATCAAGTAATTTTCTAAATTTTGGATTGATCTTTGCCTCTTTTTTATCAAGAAAGGCAAAATCTGTAGGAGTCACTGCTTGTAAAAGCTTTCCTTCATCTCTTAAAGCCGTGATTTCATCAAGAGTAAGAGCCTTATCTAATGTAAAGTTTCCGACCCTCGTACGCTTAAGGCTTGTCATGCAGGCAAGCTCTCCGCACTTAGCTCCAATGTCTTCGCAAAGGCTTCGAATATAAGTGCCCTTTGAACACGACACTTTTATTGTAACATAAGGATAAGAAATATCCATGGTTTCTATGCCAATAATTTCAACAAAAACAGGCTTTCTTTCTACTTCTTTACCATCTCTTGCAAGTTCGTAAAGCTTTTTCCCGTTAATTTTCTTTGCTGAATACATAGGTGGATACTGATTATATCCTCCTACAAAGGAATTTATTGAAGCCTTTAAATCTTCAATGGAAACCTTAGGTTTTCTTTCTTCTAAAACCTTTCCCGTAATATCCAAGGTGTCGGTTTTTATCCCAAGTACAAAAGTAGCGACATACTCTTTACTTTTGTCTGTAAGCATGTCGCATAATTTTGTTGCATTACCTGCGCAAACAGGAAGCACTCCTTCGGCGTCGGGGTCCAAGGTTCCGGTGTGACCGATTTTCTTCTGCCCTAAAATACCACGCATAATGGCTACAACGTCGAAAGAAGTATATCCTTTTTGCTTGTATACATTAATAATTCCGTTAATCAATAGTATTACCCTTATTTACATCATCTATGAGTTTTGACATGTTAACGCCATACTCAATTGAATTATCCATTACAAAAGTGATACTGGGAGTGTTGCGAAGGTTGATTCTTCTTGCAAGTTCTCTTCTTATAAAGCCTTCTGCGCTTTTTAATCCCTGATAGGTTGACTTTATTGCTTCATTGTCACCCAAAACAGAAATGTAAGCTTTGCAGGTTTTTAAATCGGGAGCAACTTCCACTGCAACAACGCTTGTAAGAGGGCTTATACGAGGATCCTTAATGTCACCTCGTATTATCTGAGCCAATTCTCTGTACACTTCCTCATTTATACGGATGTTTTTAATACTGTTTTTTCTCATAGTGTTCTCCGATCTATCTGGGAACCTCTACCATTGTGTATGCTTCAACGGTATCAAGTTCTGCAAACTTATCAAAGCCGTCAAATACAAGACCGCATTCAAAGCCTGCCTTAACTTCCTTAACGTCATCCTTAAATCTCTTAAGGGAAGCAAGGGTTCCTTCGTAGATTACTTCGCCTTCACGGCTGATACGTACCTTACAGTTCTTTGTAAACTGACCGTCAAGGATGTAAGAACCTGCAATGTTACCGATTGCGGAAGCCTTAAATATCTGACGGATTTCGGCATGACCGATAACTTTTTCTTCGTATACAGGATCAAGCATACCCTTCATGGCAGCTTCAATATCTTCGATAGCCTGGTAAATTACCTTGTAAAGTCTGATATCAACACCTTCGGATTCAGCGGTTGCCTTGGCATTAGCGTCAACCTTTACGTTAAATCCGATGATGATTGCATTGGAAGCACCGGCAAGTGAAACGTCAGATTCATTGATGGCACCGACACCGTCGTGGATACACTTAACCAATACTTCTTCATTTGAAAGCTTAACAAGTGACTGCTTAACCGCTTCAACAGAACCCTGAACGTCAGCCTTAACGATAACATTTAATTCCTTAAGGTTACCTTCCTGAATCTTGTTAAAGAGATCGTCAAGAGACATTCTTGACTTGATTTCTTCAAGTTTCTTTTCCTTATTCTGAGCGATGAATGTCTCTGCATAAGACTTGGCTGTCTTATCGGAATCATGAGCAATAAGCACTTCACCGGCATTGGGAACGTCGTTAAGACCCAAAATTTCAACAGGAATTGAAGGGCCTGCACTCTTAACGTTCTTACCGCTGTCATTGATCATTGCACGAACTTTACCGTGGCAAGCGCCGGCTGATACGAAGTCTCCGACCTTCAAAGTACCTTTTTGTACCAAAACAGTTGCAACAGGGCCTCTTCCCTTATCAAGCTCAGCTTCGATAACAAGACCTCTTGCTTTACGCTTGGGATTAGCCTTTAATTCAAGCACATCCGCTGTAAGCAAAATGGTTTCAAGAAGATCGTCTATACCGTCTCCGCGCTTAGCTGAGATATTAACAAATTCTGTGCTTCCGCCCCAGTCTGTAGCAATGATTTCATGCTCTGTAAGTTCCTGCTTAACTCTGTCGGGGTTGGCACCGGGCTTATCAATCTTGTTGATGGCTACGATGATTTCAACACCTGCAGCCTTTGCATGGTTGATAGCTTCAATTGTCTGAGGCATTACACCGTCATCGGCAGCAACAACGAGTACTGCGATATCTGTTGAATTTGCACCACGCATACGCATAGCGGTAAATGCTTCGTGTCCGGGTGTATCAAGGAAGGTAATGTCTCTGTCCTTAACATGAACGGTATATGCACCGATAGCCTGTGTGATACCGCCTGCTTCTTTATCTGTTACTCTTGTCTTTCTGATGGCATCAAGAAGTGATGTCTTACCATGGTCAACGTGACCCATTACGCAGACAACAGGGGGTCTTTCAACCAAATCTTTTTCGTCTTCTTCGTCCTCTTTAAGGAGTTCTTCGATTACGTCTACCTTAACAGCCTTTTCGCAAATGATATCATAATCGATTGCAATGTTTTCAGCTTCTTCAAAGGTGATTTCCTGGTTAACGGTTACAATCTGACCCTGAAGGAAGAGCTTCTTAACAATTGCTGCGGGCTGAATCTTCATCTTTTCGGCAAGCTCTTTAATGGTTACTGTATCATCCAAAGTAATAACTTTGATTACTTCTTCTTCAACCACGGGCTTAGCTTCGGGCTTAATGAATTTACCCTTCTTTCTCTTCATTGCAAGGGTCTCTTCATCATCTTCCATCATGAAGTTTTTGTTTTTATTAAAGTCTTTGTCCTGATTACGACGACCTGAATTCTTTGCACCGTCTCTTGTGGGATCAAAGTTTTTGTTGTTCTTTGACTTATTGTCTCTTCTGTCGTTTGAAGGCTTGGAAGAAATGTCGGGAGCAGCAAAACCGCCTGCCGAAGGTCTTCCCTGGCCGGGACGTGAAGGCCTGTCAAATGAGGGCTTCTGACCGTCTTTATTAAATCCCTGACGAGCACCGTCTTTGTTAAAGGGTCTGTCACCTTTGTTGAAAGGTCTGTCACCCTGAGGTCTTGCGCCCTTATTAAAGTCGCCTCTCTGAGCATTTCTATCGCCCTGAGGTCTTCTTTCGTCTTTATTAAAGGTTCTTTCCTTGTTTACATTCTTTTGAACGTATTCTTTCTTGGGAGCCTCTTCAATAACAACAGAAACATTCTTTGAAGGTGCTGTGGGCTGTTCCTTTACGGGAGCAACTTCTTCGGCATCGGGATGCTTTCTGTTTAAAGCTTCCGGACGAGGCTTAATGATGTTGTGTGTATAAGCGTTACCGGAAATTGTATGCTGACCCTGACCCTGGGGCTTTGCACCCTGAGGTCTTTGATTATTCTGAGGTCTTGACTGATTGTTGTTAAATGCACGGTTTTGACCCTGTGGCTGACCGGGCATCTTGGAATTGTGAGGATTGTTTACGAAAATAATTTTCTTTTTCTTAGGTGCTTCCTGATTTGAAGAATCCTTCTTTTCAACCTGAGGTGCTTCCTTCTTTTCCGGAGCGGCTTTCTTTTCGGGCTCTTCTTTCTTGCCGAATTTCTTACGCACCAAGCCTAAAGCATCATCATCCAATGTGCTTTGTGCCGCCTTAACCTCTATTCCTTTTTCGTTTAAAAAAGCAATTATATCTTTGCTTTGAACATCAAGTTCTTTTGCTATTTCATGTACTTTCATTCTATCACTCACCTTTCCGCCTAATCGAGTTCCCGTAGATTCTTAGTAAGAGCTTTTGCAAATCCTTCGTCGCACACGGCCACCACCGAACGCTCTTCTTTTCCTATTGCGCGCCCCAAATCTTCTTTTGTGCTGTATTCCTCAAAGGGTACTTCGTAAAACGTACACATATCGGAAAATTCTTTTTTTGTGTTTTGGGATGCATCCTTGGCAATAAGCACAAGCCATGCCTTGGCACTTTTTATTGCATCCGTCGCGGCAAATGCGCCACTCTTTACCTTGCCTGCTTTCATGGAAAGCCCAAGCATCGATAAAACTTTGTTATTTTGCAAATTAAAGCTCCTCTTTTATCTTTTCGATTATTTCTTCACGGATACTCACTTTTAAGGCGCGTTCAAGCCCTTTGTTTTTACCGGCCTTTACAAGGCATTCAGGGTTTTTACAAAGGTAAGCACCTCTTCCGTTTAGTTTACCTTTGAAGTCCAAGGTAATGTCCCCTTCGGGCGTACGTACCACGCGAATCATATCACGTTTATCACTTTGCTTTCCACAGCCTACGCACTGCCTTAAAGGTGTTTTTTTATCCATTTCTTAAACTTCCTCTTCGTTTCCTTCTTCGTTTACATCTAAGTCTTCAGCTACTTCATCTTCGTAGGCTTCTTCATCGTACTCTTCGTAGTTTTCATCACCGTCAAAGTAGTCTTCAAGACGGAATCCGTATGCATCCTTAGCCTGAGTCTCAGACTTGATATCAATCTTGTAGCCTGTAAGTCTTGCTGCAAGACGTGCATTCTGTCCTTCCTTACCGATTGCAAGTGACAACTGGTAGTCAGGCACTACAACCTTTGCAGTCTTTTCATCGGGATCTGCAAATACGTTAACAATCTTTGCGGGTGACAAAGCGTTCTGGATGAAGTTACCGGGGTTTTCATCCCAGTTAACAACGTCAATCTTTTCACCTCTTAATTCTTCAACGATAGCATTTACTCTTGCACCGTTCATACCTACACATGCGCCTACAGCGTCTACGTTAGGGTTGTTTGACCAAACGGCAATCTTTGTACGTGAGCCTGCTTCTCTTGCAATGCTCATGATTTCAACTGTTCCGTCCTTAATTTCTGTTACTTCCGATTCAAACAATCTCTTAACAAGTTCGGGATGTGTACGGCTTACAAGGATTCTGGGTCCTTTTGATGTATTCTTAACTTCCAAAATGTAAAGCTTGATTCTTTCTGTGGGCTTAAATACTTCGGTCTTAACCTGTTCGCTCTCTGTAAGAATGGCATCAGCCTTACCAAGGTCTATTGAAATGTTGTTTCCTACATATCTTTGAACAATACCTGTTACAAGGTCTTTTTCCTTTTCATAGTAAATGTTGTAAACAACGCTTCTTTCTTCTTCTCTGATTTTCTGAGTGATAACGTTTCTTGCGTTCTGAGCCGCAATACGTCCAAACTCCTTAGACTTAATATCAACTCTTACAATGTCGCCTACTTTGTACTTTGCCTTTATCTTCTTGGCATCTTCCAAAGAAATCTGTAAGATGGGATCCTCAACTTCCTCTACTACTTCCTTTTCTGCATAACAAACGAAATCGCAGGTCTCACGGTTGATTTCAACCTTAACGTTGTCAGACTTTCCAAAGTGGTTCTTGCATGCTGTGATAAGCGAATTCTCGATTGCATCAAACAATACGTCACGGCTGATCTGCTTCTCCTTCTCCAGTAAATCCAACGCCTCCATTAATTCCTTGTTCATCTTCTTATTTTCCTTTCATCAAAAATCAAGAGCTAATTTTATAAGCGCTACTTCATTTCTTAAAAATTCTGTGTCTTTTCCATCTATTTCAACGGTAATTGAAGATTGTGTAAATCCTTTCAATATGCCGGTGAATTCTTTTCTTTTATCAATCGGTTTGAATGTTTTTAACTCAACCGTCTCTCCGATACTCTTTTGTAAGTGAGTATCCTTTTTAAGTGTTCTTCCAAGTCCGGGACTTGAAACTTCCAAATAGTAAGCATCCTCGATAAAGTCATTGGCATCAAGCGCATCGGACATTGCCCTGCTTACGGCTTCGCAATCGTCAATGGTGACGCCGCCTTCTTTATCAATATATGCTCTTAAATACCACTCGCCCGCTTCCTGCACATATTCAACGTCATAAATCTCTACGCCGTTTTCCCTGCATATGGGCTCTAACATTTCGGTAGCCTTTGCTTCATAAGTCTCTCTTTTGGACATATTCTACCTCCGAGCATTTATTGGCATAAAAAATGTGAGCTCCTCAAAGCTCACTTACTTTCTACATATTACGGATAAAGAATAACACCCTTCTTTACTTTTTTCAACCCCTTTTTCTTATAAATGTGACAAAAATGTAAGGAGTTTGGCCTTATTTGTAACAAAAAAAGATGGAATGATTTATCAAATTGCTTTAGTATTTCTTTAGTCATTTTAAAAATCTTTATGTTTTCTTTAGATTTATATACGCATTTTCTTTACCAATCTAAAGTAACATACTTGATAAGAAAAAGAATGATACTATGAGGGTGAAAATGAACATATTAATACTTACAGGCCGCTTTGGAATGGGGCATATTAAGTGTGCCGAAGCCATCAAAGAGGAAATTATCTCTAAATATCCCGATGCAAACGTAACTGTTGTTGACTTTTTAAGCTTTTGCTTTCCAAGGCTTTCAAAGGCAATTTACAAAGGTTTTGAGCTTTGCGTATTTAAATTTCGGGATGCCTATAACAAGCTTGCCAGGTTTTCAAATCACTTGGACTGTATTCCCTTTAAGCATGTTATCCACAGCCACATAAGAAAGCTTTTAAAAACTTACAATCCGGACCTTGTTGTTGCGGATCTTCCTATGTGCGTTCAATACTATTCTTCCTATAAAGAAAAAGAAAACGTAAACATACCTTTTTATGTGTACATCACCGATATCACCATACACAAAGACTGGATATCAAAAAGCGTGGACAAATACTTTGTGGGAGACACCGTTTGTAAGTCAGAGCTTATTTTAAACGGAATTAACCACAGACACATTCATGTATGCGGTATTCCAGTATCAAATTCATTTGCAAAAAAGACTAAAAGCAAAAAATCGGGTGCAAAAGTTTTGATCATGGGCGGAGGCCTTGGCTTAATTCCTTATAAAGAAACGATTCTTTCAGCTTTAAACAAAGAAACCGGCATAAGCACCACCATCATTTGCGGCAAAAACGAAGAATTAAAAAAGGAAATAAAAGAAAACTATAAAAACATAAAGGCCATAGGCTTTACAGATAACGTAAGCGCTTATTTAAAGGAGTCTGACGTTATAATCACTAAGCCCGGTGGCATCACTACATTTGAAGCAATCAAAGCCCGTACTCCTCTCTTTGTTATCGAGCCAACCCTTGAGCAAGAGCTTGGTAACTCTGACTTTATAGCAAAAATGGGACTCGGAGTAGTGGTTAATAACAAAGAAAACTTCTTAGTCGCAGACTTAATTAAGTTTATTCAAAACAGAAGAAAAATAGATGAAATCAAAGAAAATATGAAAAAGCTTTCAGAGGGCTTTGAAAGCCCAAATCCCGTAGATTACCTGGCGGCCTAAAGCTTTTGTCATTAACTTAGGAGATAAATAAAACTTGAAACCTTGTAACAAAAAATCAGTATACATAGGTGTACTTTTAATGGTAAGTGTAGCAAGCCTTACCATTTATGTATTGTCAAAAGAATTTGGCCTTAATATGGTGTTATCGGTTCTTAAACGCATAAATCCCTTGTTTTTAATTCCGGCTGTTTTCTGCATGCTTATGTTTTCTTTGGGCGAAGCCTTAAACATAAGAATCGGCCTTAATCTTTCAGGCTACAATACAGGTATTGTTAGTGCGCTTAAATACGCTTATACGGGATTTTTCTTTAGCTCCGTAACGCCCTCCGCATCAGGCGGGCAGCCCGCTCAAATCTATGCCATGCACAAGGATAAAATTAAAGTATCCCATGCTTCATTCTCACTTTTCCTTGAGCTTATAGGATATGAAGTGGCTTCTATATCAATAGCCACCCTAGGCCTTATAGTTTCTTTGGTATCACCCCTTAAACTCTTTGAAGGCTTAAACATAGGATGGGTGCTTATCTTAGGTTTTTCCCTTAACTTTTTACTTCTTACATGTTTACTTCTTATCATGTTTTCAAAGAAGGCAGTCAAGGTAATCGCTTCGATAATAATAAAAACGGTATCTTTATTCTCAAAGAAAAAAGATACCAAAATGAAAATATTAAAAATTTTTGCTGAATACAGAGTAAGTGCCAAGCGTTTAAAAAAGAATAAGCTTGTGCTTGCAAAAATTATCCTAATATCCTTGATTCAATTTGTGTCTTATCACTCAATTACATACTTTTGTTACAGAAGCTTTAACTTAAATGAAAGAAGCTTCTTTGAAATGATGAGCCTTCAGGGTCTTTTGTTTACCTCAGTATCCTGCATTCCTCTCCCGGGAAGCTCCGGGGCTATGGAAGGAGGCTTCGGTCTTTTGTTTAGAAAGGTGTTTTCAAACGGTTTAATCGGAAGTGCCATCGTTTTATGCAGACTTATAAGCTTTGCGCTTCCCCTTATTCTTTCAGGCACCTTCATAGTGTTTGCAAGAAGACCTTTTAGGCTTAAATCCTACGAAAAATAGGTTACCTGCTCACCCTGTTTAAATACTTTTCCCAGGTTACTATCACACTTGTAGCCTCTATGGATAGTAAGTAGCTGTTTCCTTGAGTGCCATCCTCTTCACTCATTTCCACTTCACAAATATAAGTGTTTTCTTTCTTTTCTATGCCCGGAAGGTAATTTCCGGGTATTGTTTTAAGTAAACTTTCCCATTCTACCTTAACTACAGGTTCATCCGGAACTTCTTTTATTAAAACAGAATCGGCGTTGTAATACTTAAACCCCACCTTAACAATATCTTTAAGCTTTCCATCCACAAATTTTATTTTAGAAGGGCCTGCAAAGCTTTCCGTAAAGTTTGAGTTTTGGGAATTGTTTTCTTTTACAATCAAAGCTTCTACATTAAAAATAAGGCCGTCTTCTGCTTTTTCAATGTCCGAAATAACACAGTCTGTGTAGGAAAATTTATCTGTTTCATCAATACTTTTAAACATAATCAACCTCTAAACAAAAGGATTATAGAATCTACTCTTATTAATAATATTTAACAATGCAGCAATCACCACAAGCAAAACGCAAAATACCATGGCACAAACATCCGAAGCCTTAAAGGGCCTTCCCATATACCAGGTGCGCTTTTTGTTTTTGCCAAAGCCTCTAAGTTCCATGGCATTTGATACGATTTCAACCCTATCCATACTGGTTAAAATAAGGGGAATCAAAATGGAGGCCGCACTCTTAATTCTGTTTATTAAGGTAGCCTTCTTGCTCATTTCAATGCCTCTTGCCTGCTGAGCCTTTGATATCTCATCGTATTCCTTTTGAACGTCCGGAATATATCTTAAGGCTAAAGCTACCGAATAAGCAATTGAATACTTTACACCAAGCTTATTTAAAGAAGCCGCAAATTCACTGGGGTTTGTGGTGCTTACAAACAAAATAACCACAGGAATTGATGCCAAATACTTAAGGAAGTAATTTAAGTGATAAAAAAGCTGTTCCTTTGTGGGGGCGTATTTACCCGTAAGTCCAAACAAATATGTGCAGGTGCCGTAGATTTCCGTTCCGTGTTGAGGAGAGAAAAGATACACAAGCACATTGTTTAAAATCATAAAAACAGCCGTAAATCCAAGCATAAAGGATACATCTTTAACCCTTATCTTAGAAAGCGGAAACAATATTAAGCTTAAAGCTGTAAGTGCCAAAAGAAACCTTGTGTCATAGGTATACATTGCAGCAAAGCTCCAAAGTAAAAGACATACAAACTTTGTGGCACCTGTAAGGTCATGAACCTTTGATTTTCTGTCTATGTAGTTAAAGAGGTTTGTCATTTTCTAACCACCTCTCTTTCATAGGCAATGAATCTTCTTACAAAATCCGTAGCATCCTCAATGCCTGCTTTTTTACAAAGTTCGTAAAGAGAAGTCTCTTTTAAACTTGCTTCATCTATGGTTTCTTTGTCCGTTAAGACTTTAGCACACTCATCGTCTTTTATGATGCGGCCCTTTGAAAAAGCAACGCTTCTGTTTGCATATTCAAGCATAAGGTGCATATCGTGAGTAATCATTATTACGGTAATGCCAAGCTTGTTTAGGCTTGATAAAAACTCCATGATTTCTGTATAGTGACGATAATCCTGCCCTGCTGTAGGCTCGTCTAAAATAATGACCTTTGGCTTTAACACCATAATTGAAGCTATGGTGACACGCTTCTTTTGGCCGTAGCTAAGGGCTGCGACAGGCCAGTTTCTAAAGGGCCAGAGTCCGCAGATTTTTAGAGTTTCTTCCACTCTTTCTTTAATCTCTTCTTCACCGACACCTCTTGTTCTAAGGCCTAAAGCGACTTCATCAAATATCATTACCTTAGAAATCATCTGATTGGGATTTTGCATTACATACCCGATTTCATCGGCTCTTTCTTTAATGGATAAAAGAGAAAAGTCTTTTCCTTCGTAGAAAATATCTCCTTCATCCTTCTTTTCAAAGCCGCAAAGCACCTTTGAAAATGTGGATTTTCCGGCACCGTTTGTGCCGACAATTGCAAGCATTTCGCCTGCCTTTACCTTTATGCTTATATTATCAAGGGCTTTTCTTTTACCATCGTATGAAAAAGAAAGGTTTCTAATATCCAAAAGGTAATCAGAATTATTTTTAATTGTTTCTTTGGGCGCATGTTCGTACCAATTCTTTAATAATCTTGATTCTTCGTCACCGATTTTAACGGTATCAATGCTTCCGGGAAGAAGATCAGGGGTCACCTTTATGCCTGCATACTTCATGGCAGCAATATATAAAGGCTCTCTTACGCCCTTTTCATTAAGCACGTCTGAGCTTACAAGCTCATCGGGAGTGGTGTCTGTGACGATTCTGCCCTTATCCATAATCACAACTCTGTCAACGTGTCTGTGAAGCACGTCTTCAAGCCTATGCTCTACAATGATCACCCCTACTCCCGTCTTTTTTGAAAGCTCGTCAATAAGTTCAATTGCCTGCTTTCCTGTTTTAGGGTCTAAGTTAGCAAGGGGCTCATCAAAAATGAGTAAATCAACATCGTCAACCAAGACTCCCCCAAGGGATACTCTTTGCTTTTGGCCTCCGGACAATTGTGAGGGCGCGTGATCTAAAAAGTCCTGAATATTTACAAGCTTTGCAACTTCCGACACTCTCTCATGAAGCCTTGGCTCTTTTATACAATCGTTTTCAAGGGCGAAAGCAATATCTTCCGCAACGGTAAGTCCCACAAACTGGGCGTCGGAATCCTGTAAAACCGTGCCTACATGCTTTGATATTTCAAACAAGCTTAAATCACGGGTTTCTTTATCAAACAAAGAAAGCGACCCTGTCATCTTTCCCCTGTAGGAGAAAGGGACAAGCCCGTTCATGCAATGCACTAAGGTAGATTTACCGCATCCGGAAGGTCCTGCTATTAATACCTTCTCTCCCTTCTTGATTGAAAAGTTAATATCAAAAAGGGTCGGCGATGACTGCGCGTCATACTTAAAGCCGAAATCTTTAAATTCTAAGATATTACTCAAGGAAAACTACTCCTTTAAAATGCGGCGGGAAGTACCCCGCCGCCATGATTTAATTCTAATTTTCTTCTTTTAAGCTATCCTTCTTAGGCTTTGTTGCAGCGTATGCTACGCACAATAATGTTCCAACGATAGCTGTTGTAAGAATGTTTACGCCTGCACCTGTAAGTCCCTGAAGGTAAACTTTGTTTGCGGGCTCCTGGTAAATCAAAATATCAAGAGTGGGTGCGATTACAACCCATGCAATGATATGTGAAATAACCTGAGCTATATTAAAGATTGCAATGTTCTTTCCTGTGAACACACCGCCTTCAATATCCATCTTCTTTGTGGCAAAGCCCATTGCGCAACCAAATACTGCGGATGCGATAACCCAGCTCCACCATACGCCCCAGCCAAAGCTAAAGTCGATGAAGAAGTGACCGATAAGGCCTGAAAGAAGGCCTGCTATAGGTCCGAATACCGCTGAAATGAAAGCAAGTACACCGTACTGGATTGAAATGTTAGTGTTGGGAATTCCGCTGGGAATGGCAACAAAACGACCAAGTACAAAGAATAAAGCGGCGCCGATGCCGGTTGCAACGACTGTCTTAACAGAAAACTTTCTCATAAAGATTCTCCTTTATATAAGTGTATGTGTGTATACCTACACATCAGATTCATTCTACCACATAATACCATAAATAATCATCGTTTTTTTCTATATCGGGATATAGACTTAAAAAACATTTTAAACTCACCTTGACCATAAAAAATTTGTGTGGGAAAATAAATTGCAAAGCGGTATTTTCTTTGCGAGAAGATACCGCTATTATTTATGAAGGAGTGTATTTCAATCATGGAAAAGTTCTTTAAACTAAAAGAGAACAACACCACTGTAAGGACTGAAATCATCGCAGGCCTTACAACGTTCATGACAATGGCTTACATTATCGCCCTTAATCCAAACCTTCTTACAGGCTTTGGAGCTGAAGGACAAGGCCTTTGGAATGGCGTATTCTTAGCTACCTGTATTGCTTCCGCAATCGGTACAATCTTTATGGGGTTAGTGGCCAACAAGCCCTTCGCTATGGCTCCCGGAATGGGACTTAACAGTTTCTTTGCCGTTGTTGTTGCAAACATTGTGGCAATCACAGGCATCACTTATCTTGAGTCTTTCAGAGCCGCATTATGCATCATCTTAATCGAAGGTATCGTGTTTATCGTTCTTTCCGCATTTAATGTAAGAGAGAAAATCGTAAGCGCTATTCCCCTTCCCGTAAGACTCGGAATCGGACCTGCCATCGGTATGATGCTTATGAACATAGGCTTTGGCTCAAACGTAGGTATTTACGGAGAAAACGGTGGTCCTTTCTTTGTAATGCGTGATTTCTTCGGTGCACTTACCGCTAAGTCCGCAAAGGACTCAATGGGCTCTGCTTTTGCCCCCATGGTGTTAACCGTAGTCACTATTTTCTTTGGCTTATTCTTAATCATTGCTTTAGAGCATAAGAAAGTTAAAGGATCTGTTTTGTTTGGTATGCTCGGAGCATCAATCCTTTACTGGGCAGGCGAAGCAGTATTTCTTAAGGTAAATCCTTTTGAAAGTCTTAAAACCGCTTCTTTCCTTCCTCCTTTTAAGGATATGGCGGAAAACACTTTGTTTAAATTAAACTTTAAGGGCTTTATGGAAATCGGCTGGGTAACTGTAATCACATTGGTTATCACCTTCTGTATCATCGATATGTTTGATACAATCGGAACTTTGGTTGGAACAGCAAGCCGTGCGGGAATGCTTGATAAAGAAGGAAACATGCCTAAGATGAAAGAAGCCCTTTTATCTGACGCTGTAGGTACCGTTGCAGGTTCACTTACAGGTACTTCAACAGTTACAACCTTCGTAGAATCAGCTTCCGGTGTTGAAGCAGGGGGACGCACAGGCCTTACAGCCGTAACGACAGGTATTATGTTCTTACTTTGCATGTTTATTGCGCCAATCGCAGGTATCATCCCCGCAGCTGCTACATCATCAGCATTAATCTATGTTGGATTCTTAATGCTTGGTAACTTAAAAGAAATCGACTTTAAAGATCCTTCACAGTTAATCCCCGTAGCAATAATGCTTATTGCAATGCCCATTTCAAGCTCCATCGGACACGGCATCGGCCTTGCACTTATTGCTTACTCATTCATTAAGCTCTTTACAGGAAAAGCAAAGGAAGTATCAATTCTTACTTACCTTCTTTCAATCCTTTTCATTGTAAAGTTCTTTATAGCTTTATAATTCTAAGCAAAAAAAAGCTCCCGAATATATCGGGAGCTTTTATTATCAATTTTATTCCACATCTGGTACTTTGAATCGATTGTCCTTCATTGCCTGTTTAAAATCAGACACGGACATTCCCAGTTTCTTAGCGCCTTTATCTATTGAGAGGTCACCGTCTTGAACAAGCTCGAACACAAGAAATGCTCTTTCATCGCTTCTAACAACTTGCTCATATTTCTTTTCATCAAATTCTGTTAAAGTCATGTTATTAACCTCCCTTCGATGTTTCAAAAGAAACTCTTTTAAAATGTCGTTCTTTATGCAATCATCCGCTGCATTATTGATTGCATCACTAAGACTTTCACTCTTTTGATATTCTCTAACCAAAGAAACGAATTTAGAATAATCTTCCAAAGTTTTACATCTACTAAGTATTTCACAATTATGTCCATAGTTAATATTGATCATAGTGGCGGTCCATTCAAAGTCGTTTCTAACAGATGAATCGTCAAAAGCATCTGACAGTCTTAATGTCAATTTGTCGGCTTCTTTCATTTCTGTCTCGCCATTATAGAAAACAATATACCTTGGAGTCGGAATCTTTAACAGAGTACGGCTATATAGTTTCTCTGATTCCGGAATTAACTGCCTGTAAAGGTCGGCAAAATACAAAAAACCTCTGAGTGGCATATTGGGATTAAACGAACTCTGATGCTCATATAAATTTATGGTTCTTGAAACCATAAATGAAACATCATTCTTCATTTTCATCCAAATTACGTCATCGAGAGTTGTGAACTCTAAATCATCTACATTGGTATAATCAGAGCCATTAATTGCATTGTAGAGGCTTAGCGCTGCTTTTTTATCCTCTCCGAATAACTTTCGAAACAAAGTATCCTTGTACTTTTTATTGGCATTTACACCGTAGTTTATTATCATTTGTAAGTACCATTGCTTCTCTCTCGGTACTTTCAAAAAAATTATAGCATACACTCAAGGTATATGAAATAATATTTATGATTGACTCAATCAAAATGCAATAAAAAAACCCTTGCATCTGCAAGGGTTTTAGCAGCTGATAGGGGAATCGAACCCCTGATTCCGCCGTGAGAGGGCGGCGTCTTAACCGCTTGACCAATCAGCCATAAGTACAAGCGCTTCATGCGAAGCACTTGTATATATTATCCTATGTGAAAAGAATTTGCAAGGGCTTTTTCCAAAAATAAAAGGCCTAAATTTATTATTCAACAACCTCTTCTTTACTTGCAAATGTAAGAAACATTTCTGTTCCAACACCCGGAGTTGACTCGCATCTTATGCTTACATTTAAACTATCGCAAACGCTCTTTACGATGTATAAGCCAATTCCGCTTGAGTGAGCTTCTCTTCTGCCGTTAAAGCCTGTGAAACCTTGCTCAAAGATTCTTGGAAGGTTTTCTTTATCTATTCCCATACCGGTGTCTTTGATTGAAAGTGTGGAGGAATTTTCATCATAAGTAATTGTCACACCGCCTGTTTTTGTGTACTTTAAAGAATTTGAAAGAATCTGCTCTATAACAAGGCTTATCCACTTTTTATCGGTATAGACGATTGCCTTATCCATGTTAATTGTTAAAGAAAGCTTCTTTGCTATAAAGTCCAGCTTAAATTTCTTAATGCTTTCTTTTACAATCTCCGATAAGTCTTCTTTTTTAATGATATAGTCCGTATGCTCTGAATTTAAGCGAATGTAGGACATAACCATGTCTACATAGCCTTCTATGTCTCGAAGGTACCTAAGCAAGTCTCTTGCTTCGCTTGAATCTTTACCCTGAAGCTGTAAGCGCATGGAAGCTATAGGCGTTTTAGCCTGATGCACCCAGGTAGCATAATAATTACTAAGCTCATGGTTCTTTGTGTCATACTCTTCTATCTTTAGGGATAATTGCTTAAATAAGCTCTCTATTATGTTTTGATATTCTTTTTCAAAGCCAGAAGCATCTCTTGGAAGTTTTTCCACAATTTCTGCAGGAGTCATGTAAGAAAGCTTCTTTAGCATAGAAGTCTTTTCTTTTGTCTTAATGCACTCTCTTACAAAAGCCACAAGCAAAAAGAAAGTGGCAAGTAACCATGGGTAAAAGAACAGGTTAAGGGGGATGTCCGACAAATAGAATACCGTGATGAAAACTGCAACAGCCACAAAGTAAGCAATCACTCCGACCTTTACTCTTTTTAAAACGTTAAGTATTGTCTTCATTTGCTACTCCACTATGTATCCGACACCGAATTTAGTGGCAATAAAGTCTTTAAGGCCTAAGGCATCAAGCTTCTTTCTTAATCTGTTTACATTTACGGTTAACGTATTTTCATCCACAAAGCTGTCTGTTTCCCACAAAACTTCCATAAGCTTTTCACGGCTTACAATGTTTCCCTTGTTTAATAAAAGAGTGTGAATAATCTTAAACTCATTACCGCTAAGCTCAGCTTTTTCTTCGTTAAAAGAAATGCTGTTGTCTCCGATGTTTAAAATCGCGCCTTTATGCTCTATGACTGTCGATTTGTCCGCAAAGTCATAGGTTCTTCTAAGAAGTGCCTGAACCTTTGCCACCAAAACCGTTCTGTCAAAGGGCTTTGATATAAAATCATCGGCTCCCATATTCATGGCCATAATGATATTCATATTTTCGGAAGCGGAAGAAATAAAGATAATGGGGACATGTGACTGCTTACGTATCTGAGCGCACCAGTAATACCCGTCATATGCGGGAAGTGAAATGTCCATAAGCACAAGGTGCGGGTCGAACTGAGCAAACTCTCCCATTACGTTTCTAAAATCTTCTATTCCTTTAATTTCTAAATTCCAGCCTTCGGCTGCTTCTTTGATTCCCTTAAAAATTCCGGGATCGTCTTCTACAACTAATATTTTATGCATAATTTTCCTCGTTGTTTCATTTTAATATACGAGGGATTACTTTTCAATAAGGTCTAAGGGTGTAGTGTTGTAAATAAATATCATTGCATCGTATTTTTGAGTAGGAATAATGTTTAATCTTACGGTGTTTTTCATAATGTGCATTAAGAAAGAATAACCTTCACCCAAAGATCCCATGGTCATTGGTGCATTGATTACATTCCACACTTCGTCATTTTCATCTATTTCATTAAACTGAAGCATGTACATTTTATCGGGATAGTTTTTGGAAAGCTTTGCCAAAGGATCCCCTGATGTAAAGCTGTGATTGCCTCTTTTTCCGCTGCTTTGAGAAGCAATGTTTGCCTTAGCATGGTAATAGTCAGTTCCTATAGCATAATAAGCATCTCCAAACTCATCCTTTAAGTGGCTTCCTAGGGTTTCTTTTTGCACAAAGCTTGACTCAGAAACCTTACCGATGTGGCCGTTATGACCTGTTACAAATATCATACTTCTTCCAAGTTTTTCTTCTTTCTTTAAAAGCCACTCGACATTTTCTGCCATAAAATTATCTCTTACGTTAGAATACTCTCCGGGATTGTTTTTATAAGCATCCTCAAGAATCGTGTGCTGTTCAAGCACTCTTAAAGCGTGAAGAATTTCATCATAGGTTTCTTTTGATACGTCTTCTATTATCCCTTCACTCTCATTCTCCATTTCTTTTCTTGCATCCACAATCAAAGAACCCATTGTATCAAGGGAAGCATCGGAGCCCGGGGTAAAGGCTTTTTCAAACTCATCCGCATTAAACTTATTTAAAGAAGGATAGCTTTTAAAAGCATTGCATACAAACTCCACATTTCCCTCTATCGACTGCATGTCGATTCCGTAAAAAGAAACCTTGTCATCATGAGAGGCGTTATACTCTTTCATCCACTCTAAAAGGTCTTTGCTTTCGCTTGTTTTATAGATTGTAAAGGTAAGAGCTTCCATTGCCTCATCCAATGTCACATCTTCTCCTTTAATATAAGCATCCACCTTTTTGTAATTGCCCTCATCTCCCTCTAAACAGAAAGCTCTTACTCCATAGTTTTCAACAAGAAGTTTAAAAACTTCAAGCTTTAGTTCCTGGAATTCTTTGTTTCCGTGGGCAGCTTCTCCGAGCCCCACTATCCTTACCCCCTCAGGTATGGACAGTTCATTAACACTCTTTGCATTCTCCTTCAAATCAATATCTCCTTTACCGCCGCATCCTGTAAGCGCCATCATTGCCGCCATTCCTGCGCATATTAAAGTTTTACCGAATCTGTTCATTTGTATCTCCTCATAGTTTTATTACTTGCTTATCATAAAAAAAAAGCAAACCCTATTTCCATAGGATTTGCTTACGTATTTCTTACAAAAATGTCACATTTGACCCATCATATCAAATATGCTTATCTGATCGCTTTCAGGAATGTTTCCTAAAATGCCAAGGTCTGCCATATCATCGGCAATGGTCTGAGATACATGAGAACGGGCCTTAAAGTCCGCCTTTGATGTAAAGGGACCTGCCTTTGCGGCTTCAACTATGGCGTCTGCCGCGTTTTCTCCAAGGCCGTCGATGCTTGTGAATGATGGCATTATTTTACCGTCTACGATTGAGAAAAGTCTTGCCTTTGCCTTAAATAAATCGATAGGAGCAAACTCATATCCTCTTGCATACATTTCCTGTACGATTCTGATATCGTGGATGGTGTTTTCATCTTTTGGCGTAGGATTAGGAAGCGCCTTTATCCTCTTATACTCTTCCTCAAGTTTTTCGCGGCCAAAACACATGGTGCGATAGTTAAAGGCCTTTGAACGAATGGATAAAAACGCCGCATAGTAAGCCAAAGGATAATAAACCTTACAATATGCTATTCTCCACGCCATCATAACGTATGCCGCAGCATGGGCTCTTGGGAACATGTACTTAATCTTTTGACAGGATTCTATGTACCATTCGGGAACGTTGCAAGCTCTCATATCAGCTTTCCATTCTTCCCACTTATCGCATTTTCCTGCCGCAACCTTACCTTTACGAACCATTTCCATGATCTTAAAGGATTCTTCCGACTCAACTCCCATGTTTATAAGGTAAGTCATAATATCGTCACGTGTACAAATAGCCGTTGAAATGGTGGCTATTCCTTCACGAATCAAGTCTTGAGCATTGTTAAGCCATACGTCTGTACCGTGTGAAAGGCCCGCAATTCTTATAAGGTCCGAAAAGTATTTAGGCTTTGCTTCCTGTACCATGCCCATTGAAAAGTCTGTACCAAACTCAGGTATTCCAAGGCAGCCAAGCTCACATCCTCCGATGTCTGAAGGCTTAATGCCAAGAGCTTCCGTAGACTCAAACAAAGACATAACCTTTTTATCGTCAAGAGGCATAGTCGTTGGGTCTACACCGGTTAAATCCTGAAGCATTCTTATCATGGTAGGATCATCGTGTCCGAGAATATCAAGTTTTAAAAGGTTATGGTCTATGGAGTGATAGTCAAAGTGGGTGGTGATGGTGTCTGTCTCTGTATCGTTTGCAGGGTGCTGAACCGGCGTAAATGAGTTAATGTCTTCTCCCACAGGTAACACTATGATACCGCCGGGGTGCTGACCGGTACTTCTTCTTACTCCCACACATCCCGCTGCTATTCTGTCTATTTCACAGGCTCTTTTAACTATCTGCTTTTCTTCATAATACTTTTTAACATATCCAAATGCAGTTTTATCAGCTAAGGTAGCTATGGTTCCCGCTCTGAAGGTCTGTCCCGCACCAAAAATAACTTCAGTATACTTATGGGCCTTGGCCTGATATTCTCCCGAAAAGTTTAAGTCAATATCAGGTTCCTTATCTCCCTTAAATCCAAGGAAGGTTTCAAAAGGAATGTCAAAGCCATCTTTCTTTAAAGGTGCTCCGCAAACAGGACACTTTTTATCGGGCATATCAACTCCCGCCATGCCTCTGAAAGCCTTTACTTCATCGGAATCAAAGTCATAGTAGTGACACTCCGAGCAATAGTAATGAGGCACTAAAGGGTTAACCTCTGTAATTCCCGCCATGGTTGCCACAAAGCTTGAACCTACGGAACCTCTTGAACCTACCAAATATCCGTCTTCAACAGACTTCCAAACAAGCTTTTGGGCAATAATATACATAACCGCAAATCCGTTTGAAATAATGGAGTGAAGCTCTCGCTCTAACCTTTCCTGTACGATAGTGGGAAGGTCGGGGCCGTATATTTCATGAGCCCTGTTATAACAAATGGTTGTAAGAATCTGGTCACTGTTTTCAATAACCGGCGGGCACTTATCGGGGCGCACGGGAGACATTGATTCTATCATATCGGCTATCATGTTTGTGTTTGTAACAACCACTTCCATAGCCTTGTCTCTTCCAAGGTAGCCAAACTCTTCAAGCATTTCATCTGTCGTATGAAGGTACAAAGGAGCCTGTTGATCCGCATCGCTAAAGCCCTGTCCCTTCATGATGATACGTCTGTATATTTCATCCGCAGGGTCTATAAAGTGAACATCGCAGGTAGCGCAAACAGGCTTATTATATACTTCTCCAAGCCTTACTATCTCTCTGTTTATGTTTAAAACGTCTTCTTCGGAATTTACGTTTTCTACCTTTTCATCACGAATCAAAAACTCGTTATTGCCTCTTGGCTGAATCTCCAAATAGTCATAAAAGTTAACTATTCTTGCAATGGTTTCTTCGCTTCTTTCATCCAAGATGGCGCGGTAAAGCTCCCCCGCTTCGCAGGCGCTTCCTATAATGAGCCCTTCTCTGTGCTTCATAAGCTCACTCTTTGGAATTCTTGGATGTCTTGCAAAGTACTTAAGGTGTGACAAAGAAATCAGAGTGTATAAATTAACGCGTCCCGTATTGTTCTTTGCCAAAATAATTACGTGATAAGAAGGAAGTTTCTTTATTACATCATCAGAAACCTTGGTGCCTTCATTGATGGCATCAAGGGTTAGGAAACCTGCATCCCTACACTTCTTTAAAAGCTTTATAAAAATACCGCCTGTAGCCGTAGCATCATCAACGGCACGGTGATGGTTTTCAAGAGAGATTCCAAGCTCTTTACAAACAACATCAAGCTTATACTTATGAAGCTTTGTAAGAAAATGTCTTGAAAGCCCAAGGGTGTCTACGCATGAATAATCGTATTCAAGCCCAAGTCTTTCGCAGTTAGCCTTAATAAAGGAGGTATCAAAGGTCGCGTTATGAGCTACCAATATGCATCCTTTACAAAACTCCATAAACTTAGGCAAAATTTCTTCTATGGTGCCCGCATCCTTAACCTGATCGTCCGTTATGGATGTAAGCTTTGTAATTCTGTATGGAATCGGGATTTCAGGATTAACAAATTCAGAGAAGGTATCAACCACCTCATAATTTTTTACCTTAACGGCGCCGATTTCTATAATCTTATTCTTGTTTGCGTTAAAGCCTGTTGTCTCTATATCAAAGACCACGTAATCGGATTCTATGGACTGATTCTTTGAATTTAAAACAGTCTCTATAAGGTCATCCACCAGGTATCCTTCAACACCGTAAATAATCTTAAAGAAGTCCTGTCTGTCAGGCTTTTCATCCCCTGCTTCTATTCTTTTGGCCTTTTCTTTTTTCCATAAATCTTCCCATGTATGGTTGGCATCAGGGAAGGCCTGCACCACGCCGTGGTCGGTTATGGCCAAAGCCTTATGTCCCCAGGAATAAGCTCTCTTAACTAAAGTGGATACGTCCGTTATTCCGTCCATATCGCTCATCTTTGTATGGCAATGAAGCTCCACTCTCTTAACCGGCGATAAATCCTTTCTTGAAGATGTGGTAAAGTCTTCAGCCACCATAACAGACTGAGGTGATGTAAGGGCAAGCTCGTGATCGAAGGGATCTTCCTTTGGCATACCCATAACCTTTACAAACTTACCGGGGCCCAATTTATCAAGATATTCGTTTGTTTCTTCCGTAGCTATAAAAAGCTTAACCTTAATGGTATCCGTAAAGTCAGTTACGTTAAAAGAAAAGATAGTGCGGTTGTTTCTAATATCTCTTGTATCGTTTGCAATGATCTTTCCTCTAAAGACTACTGTCTTAAAGTCATCAACCAACGCTTCGATAGGTGTAATTTCTTCTTCATCGGAAATCTCGCATCCCCATAAAACATCCGGGTTATCTGATTTTTCAAAGTTTCTCTTAGGACGCCTAAAGTCCTTTTTACCCTGGAAATCTCCGCCGGATTTGAATTCTTTCTTTGCGGGAGCGCCTTTAGCTTCTGCAGGTTTCTTAACGGAAGCCTCCTTATTTTCTTTCTTTGACGCATCTTCCGATTCTAAAGAAACATCTTTCTTTTCTTCCTTTTCGTAAGAAGCCGTAGAAATGCTTCCAACTCTTTCTTTAACAAGCTGAGAAATGCGGTATTCATCCCACTCTTCTCTTTGCTTTAAGTCTTTGGTTTCTTCGTGATAATAGGCAATGGTAAATACAGCGCTTATGTTAAAGCGCTCGCATATTGCTTTATTTAAATACGTAAGGATTTCCGACTCACGATCTTTAATGATTTTTGTGTCGGGCAAAGAAATTTCTACGTGATTTTTATCAACCTCAGAGATTTTTGCCTTCTTTACAACGCTTTCAAGCACTTTGTTGTTTTCGGAAAGTTCATGATAAATACTGTCCATGTACTCATCCATAATGAGCTTTACGCTGTAATTTTCAGGCAGATTGTATTCTTCGATAATACGAATGTCGATGGGTGTTTGATCAAAGAGCTGTTTCTTTATCTCTTTAATAACCGCATATATTTCCTTCTTGGGAATTATATGGGCACTGCTTATATATATTTTTAAAAGGTCTTTTTGCCTGTTGGAAGAAACCTTTGACACTAAAACGTCGTCAAAGATTTCCCTAAGACCTTTTTTTAACTCAAGTGTTTTAAATACTTCCAAAAAAGCTTTTGGTTCCATTAAATGAGACTACCTTCCCCAATTCTTAAGTTCATCCTCAAGTGCATTAAATATTTCGCTCTCGGGAACCTTTTTAATAATCTCGCCTTTCTTAAACAAAAGACCTTCGTTCTTTCCCCCCGCTACTCCAAGATCCGCTTCCTTAGCTTCTCCCGGGCCGTTTACGGCGCATCCCATAACTGCTAACTTAATGTTTAAGGGATACTTTTCCGCAAGCTCTTCAACCTTCGTGGCTAAAGAAATCAAGTCGATATTTGTACGTCCGCAGGTGGGACAGGAAATTACTTCAATGCCTTCTTTTCTAAGGCCTAAGGTTCTTAATATAATTCTTGCGGCTCTTACTTCATCAACCACATCTCCGGTTAAAGATACTCTTATTGTATCTCCGATTCCTTCGGATAGAATCATTCCAAGGCCAACGCCTGATTTTAAGTTACCTGAAAATGCAGTTCCCGATTCCGTGATACCTACATGCAAAGGATAAGGAATCTTTCCCGCTATGTTTTTATGGGCTTCAACACACATAAGCACGTTTGTTGACTTAAGGCTTACAACCAGATTGTCATAGCCCATATCCTCTATTCTTTGAACGTTTCTTAAAGCACTCTCTACAAGTCCCTTAGCGGTTACGCCACCATATTTTTCAATCAAATCCTTTTCCATTGAGCCTGAGTTTACGCCCACACGAATAGGTATGTTTCTTTCTTTTGCAGCTTTTACAACTTCCAAAAGCTTATCATCGGTTCCGATGTTTCCGGGATTGATTCTTACTTTATCTGCGCCGTTTTCGATTGCAGCAACAGCCATTTTATAATCAAAATGAATGTCTGCAACCAAAGGGATGGAAATTTCTTTCTTTATTTCTTTTATAGCCTTTGCAGCTTCCAATGTGGGAACTGTGGAGCGAACGATTTCACATCCTGCAGTTTCAAGTCTGTGAATCTGCTCTATGGTAGCCTTAACATCTTCTGTTTTTGTGTTGGTCATAGACTGAATCAGTATGGGATTACCATGACCGATTACTCTATCACCTATATGTATTTCTTTTGTATCGTCTCTAAACATATTATCTACCTATAATTCTTAATATATCGTTGTAAAAAACAAATATTGCAAGCATGAAGAAAAGGATGATTCCCACAAGATGAACATATCCTTCATACTTTGCGTTAACGGGCTTTCCTCTAAGCACTTCCACAAAAAGGAAAATAAGTCTTCCTCCGTCAAGGGCGGGAAGGGGAAGGAGGTTAACGATTCCTAAGTTTACGCTAAGTAACATAGCTATATTCATCATCGTAAGAATAACGGTAAGTGCGCCGTATTGCTTTGCAACGGAATAGCTTTCGTCCACTACCTGAGCAATTCCCACAGGGCCTGACAAATTATCTGCCCCAACCTTACCAAGTATTAACTGCTTTAAGCTTTTCAAAGTGTACTTAAACTGGAAAGAAAGCTCGTAGAAACTGTATTTAAAGAGGTTTAGGCCTCTACACTTTATATAATCCACGCCACCTTCTATTCCAAGGTAGTAACGACCGTCATTTTCTGAATAAAGAGGCTTTAAGTTAACGTTTACTTTTTTTCCATCCCTTAATACCTCAATATTTAATTCTTCTCCCTGATTCATGGCGGAAATAATGCTTATTTCTCTCCAGATGTGTACTCTTTCACCGTTTATCTTGGTGATGGTATCTCCCACTTCAAGGCCTGAATCAATGGCGGGACGCCCGGGAGTAAGGCCTGCGATTTTCGGTAAGTCCGTTCCGTTTATTCCCACTATCACAAGTGAAAACAAAAAGGCAACACAGAAGTTAAAAAAGGGTCCGGCAAAAACTGTTGAAATTCTTGCCCAGACTCCTGCTTTTCTAAAAGCAATTCCCTGAGGCTTTTCTTCCTCCGATTCTTCCTTCTCTTCCTTTAAATCATCGCTTTTAAGTTCGCCTTCAATATCTTCGTCAAATATGCAGGCGCCTCCCAAAGGAAGAAGTTTTAAAGAAAACTTGGTGCCCTTTTTCTTAAAAGAAAAAAGAGTGGGGCCAAAGCCCATAGTAAACTCCAAAACTCTTATTCCGTTTGCCCTTGCCACAATAAAGTGCCCAAACTCATGAGAAAGCACGATTATGGAAAGGATTATTATAAACCATAAAATAGATAAACCCATTGTACTGCTCCCAATCAGAATTTCGATTTTATTACTTCATAAGTAGTCTTCTCAATATCCAGAATTTGTGAAACCGTAGGATTTTCAATATTCTTAACTGTGTCCATGGCGGCTTCTATGTAATCATAAATTCCCGTAAAGGAAATCTTTCTGTCTAAAAAGTCTTTAACCGCAAGCTCGTTTGCAGCATTAAATACAGTAGGCATTGCACCGCCTTCACCGATTGCCTTATAAGCAAAGGCAAGGCCTTTAAAAGTCTTTAAATCAGGCTCAAAGAAGGTAAGCTCTTTAAGCTTATAAAAATCTAACTTATTATCCTTCATAGGCTTTCTGTCAGGATAGAATAAAGCGTATTGGATAGGGATTCTCATATCCGGAACTCCTAATTGACCTATAACTGCTCCGTCCACAAATTCTACCATTGAATGAATGATGCTTTGAGGCTGAATAAGTACCTGTATATCTTTAGGTTCAACAGAGAAAAGCCACTTTGCTTCAATTACTTCAAGTCCTTTGTTTACTAAAGAAGCAGAGTCAATTGTAACCTTCTTACCCATGCTCCAGTTAGGATGCTTAAGTGCATCTTCAACCGACATATTCTTTAATTCATCATAAGTCTTTCCTCTGAAAGCACCGCCTGAAGCCGTAAGTAAAATCTTACTTATGTTCTTTCGGTTTTCTCCGTTTAGAGATTGAAAGATTGCGCTGTGCTCAGAATCTACAGGCAAAATAGACACATTGTTTTCTTTGGCAAGGGGCATAATAATATGGCCCGCCGTAACAAGTGTCTCTTTATTTGCAAGTGCAATTGTTTTCTTTGCTTTTATAGCTTCGATAGTGGGCACGATTCCTATCATTCCCACCAATGCCGTAACCACAATGTCGGCCTCTTTTAAGGTGGAAATTGTAATTAGGCCTTCCATACCAAAAAGGACTTTAACGTCTAAGTCCTTTACTTTTTGCGATAATTCTTTAAAAGCCGCTTCTTCGTACATTACCGCGTATTTAGGCTTAAATTCACGAATCTGCTCTTCTATCAATTTAACGTTTTTAGCAGCGGAAACCGCCAAAACATTTAATCCTTCATTGTTTCTTACAACGTCTAAAGTCTGGGTACCTATAGAACCTGTGGAACCCAAAATAACAAGATTTTTCATTTTAAACTCAATCCTATTTCATTGTTGATAGCCATAATACGGCAAGTAAATAAATAATGGGGGCTGTGAAAATGGAACTGTCGAATCTGTCCATCACGCCGCCGTGACCGGGAATACATCTTCCGTAGTCTTTAATGTTTTTATCTCTTTTAATGGCTGATGCTGCCAAGTCACCGATCTGTGCTATAACGCCGCCGATGGCTGCAATAATTGCTAAGGGCCATTTAATGCCTGGCATCATGAAATGTCCGTATAAAAATCCAAGTAACCCTGCCCCGATTATTCCTCCGATAACTCCTTCGATGGATTTTTTAGGGCTAAGCTTGGGTAAAAACTTATGGTTTCCGATTGTCTTACCGGTTAACACTCCGACGCAATAAGCAAAGGTATCAAATCCCCATGAGGAAATTAAAATCATCCAAACAAAGTGATTTCCGTCTTCCAAGCATCTTGTAAGATACACAAAAGAAAGCATTATGGGGGCATAAAGGAAAGAAAAAACAGCTCCCATCATATCTTCCGCGTTGTATTTAGGAAAGCATAATACATATACAACCAAATATCCTATTACGGCCAAAACAGCGGCCATAATCATAAACACGGGGTTATCAAGGAATGTCATAAGCAGATAATAAACTGTAATGAATACATATCCCGATACGGAAAAAATGTTGTTTTTTCTCTCTTCCTTTATTCCGAGAGCGTTTAAAAGCTCCACATACGCCATTAAAGACAAGAAAAACAAAACCGCGGAAAGAACCACGCCTCCGAAATAAAGTGAAAAAAATGCGCCAATTGCAAGCACTATGCCACTAAGCAATCTGGTAATAAACATTAGCTAAACCTTTCTATAAAACATTACCGAATTTTCTGGTTCTGTTTGAATAAGCTTCACAAGCTTTAATAAGTTCTTCTTTATTAAAATCGGGCCATGCCACATCGGTAATGTAAATTTCCGAATATGAGCACTGCCATAAAAGAAAGTTTGAAATTCTAAGTTCGCCGCATGTGCGAATCAAAAGGTCGGGATCTTTTAAGCCATAAGTATCAAGCTCTTTTTCAAAGGCTTCAACGGTAATGTCTTCTTCCTTTAATTCTCCCTCTTTAACTTTCTTTGCTATCTTCATGGCAGCCCTTCTTATTTCATCTCTTCCTCCATAGTTAATGGCGATGGTGAAATGAAGGCCCGTATTATCTTTTGTTGCTTCTTCCAAATCGGCTATGCTTTTTTGAATGTCTTTATCAAGTCTGGACTTATCGCCGATGACTCTGACACTCATATTATTCTTTGAAGCACGCTTAATACAGTTCTTCATGTAATCACGAAGAAGCTTCATCAAAGCTTCCACTTCATCGCTTGGACGCGACCAGTTTTCAGTGGAAAAAGCATATACCGTTAAATATTCGATGCCAAGGTTATAGGCATCTTCACATATCTGTTCAACTACTTTTGCACCTTGTACATGACCGTAGGTTCTGGGCATTCCTTTAGCCTTTGCCCATCGGCCGTTACCATCCATTATTATAGCTACAGACTTTGGTACATTCATATTAAAAACCTCTAAAAATTTATTAAAATATCTTTTACAAAGAAACAGGCAGGAGATAAAAGTCACTCCTGCCTTAATGAATAGGCCAATTTAAACTTTCAAAATATCTGCGCTCTTTTCATCAACCGCAACGTCCACATTCTTAATGAACTTGTCGGTTTCTTTCTGAAGTTCGTCCTCAAGTTTCTTGATTTCGTCTTCGGAAATTTCTGTTTTTGAAAGTTTCTTTAAGGCATCATTACCGTCGCGGCGAATATTTCTGACTGCAACCTTGCAATCTTCACCTTTCTTTTTAACTTCCTTAACTAAGTCCTTACGTCTTTCCTCTGTAAGTTCGGGGAAAACAAGGCGGATAACCGCGCCATCGTTTGAAGGTGTGATTCCTACATCGGAAGCCATGATTGCCTTTTCGATTTCTTTGATTAATGATTTTTCCCAAGGAGCAATCTGAATGATTCTCGGTTCGGGAACTGTGATGTTACCAACCTGCTGGATGGGAGTGGGTGTTCCGTAATAGTCTACTCTGATTTTATCAAGAACGTGGGGATTTGCACGTCCTGCACGGATTGTAGCCAATTCAGACTGGAAAAAGTCGAAGGCTTTCTGCATTTTATCATGATAAGTTTGAATTCTTGTATCCATAATGTCCTCTTTCTAGGAAGTAACCCTTGTTCCGTTAAACTTACCGGAAAGAGCCTTCACAATACTGTTTTCTTCGTTCAAATCAAATACCAAAAAGGGAATCTTGTTTTCCAAGGCAAAAGCACTGGCTGTAGTATCCACTACCTTTAAGCCTCTCTTAACAACTTCTTCCAATGAAATTTCGTCAAACTTCTTGGCATTGGGATTCTTTGAAGGATCGTCATCATATACGCCGTCGATTGATTTAGCCAAAAGCACTGCGTCTGCTTCTATCTCGGCTGCCTTAAGCACGATACCCATATCTGTTGAAAAATAAGGATGTCCGGTGCCTCCCGCAAAGAACACAACCTTTCCGGCCTTCATGCCCTTTAATGCCTCGTCTTTGTTAAATAATTTAGTAAATGTTGAGCATGCAAACGGAGTCATTATTTCTGTGTCTACGCCTTCGCTTCTTAAGATTTCTGAAACATAAAGGCAATTCATGACGGTTGCAAGCATTCCGATCTGGTCCGCTTTAACACGGTCCATATGCTCGCTTGTACGTCCTCTCCAGAAATTACCGCCGCCGATAACTACAGCCACTTCGTTTTTCTTTGCAACTTCTTTAATCTGCAAACAAACGGCTCTTACGACGTCTTCAGAAAAGCCCGTCTTCTTTTCGCCGGCCAAAGCTTCTCCGCTTAATTTCAATATGATACGCATAAATTCAATGTCCTCTTATTTCTTGCTTTTTTTAAATTCGTCAAAGAAGGATGTGGGGCTGACTTCAGCGTAGCACTGTGAGCATACACCTTCGATAACGGCACCGTTGTTAATCTGAACGGATTTGGATTTGATGTTACCCATAACAATTGCCGATGTATCAAGAACAACAGGTCCCTTAACATCGATATCACCCTTAACGGCGCCTGCAATAACTGCGCTTGTGGCAAAGATGTTACCGATGATAACAGAGCTTTGTCCGATCTTTACAGATCCCTGGCTGTTTACTTCGCCCATAATCTTAGCGTTTTCAGCATAAATCTCTGATGCCTTTGAATCACCTTCGATTGAACCTAAGATATTAAGCTTTCCGTTTATAGTGATGTTTCCTTTTACTGAACCTAAAAGTTCCATGGAACCTGTGGAATTAATGTCACCCGTAATGTCCATGCCTGCAGTAATAACTGCGGTTTCATCCGTTGTCTTGGGAGAAGACTTTTTCTCACTTGCAAAGCTTGATTCAGACTCATTTTTGTCTGTATCCTCTTCGATGTTATCAAGCAAAGCATCAAGATCGATTTCTTCTTTCTCTTTTTCCTTTGTTTCTTCTTCTGAAACTGCTTCCCCTTCTTCAGGAACGAGTTCGGTAACCGCCTGATTAAGGTCTTCCTTTAAATCTGAAAAAAATCCCATTGTTGTCCCTCCGTGTTTTTACTAATCTTTATTTTACCGATAAATGCTGTATCGGATTAGTATCTCTGGTAATCGGTAATATCACCGTATTTTCCATGCTTTGAATATACTCGATGATTTCGGGCAAAGCCTCGACGGTGGTGCGCTTTTCGTCTAAATCATGAAACAAAATGATAGCTTCATTGTATTCAGAAAGCTGAGACGTAACGTTTTTAACGATTCTGTCTTTACCCAAAGGAATTGCCGTAGCATCCTGAGAAGAAATGTTCCAATCAAAGAAAACAATTCCTTCTTTTGAAAGTTCATTTGCAAACTCATGCATATCCACAGGACTTACGTTGTTTGAACTTCCGCCCGGAAATCTGTAGATGTCTGACTCAACACCCGTAACAAGGTAAAGAAAATCCCTTAACTCTTTGGTGTCTTCCTTAAAAGCATCCACGCTTTGATACAAATCTTTATATACATGAGTGCAAGAGTGCATTCCTAAGGAATGTCCGCTTTCAGCAATTCTTTGATAAAGCTTCTCGTTGTTTCTTCCGTCCTTTCTTATGACAAAGAAAGTGGCCTTAACATTGTATCTATCAAGAATATCCAGTATTTCGTCAGTATTTGGGCCGGGGCCGTCGTCAAAAGTAAGATAAACCTTTTTATATCCTGCGTAGAGTTCCTCGTCTTTTAAAGAAAGCTTTGAAACATCAGACTCGGATATTTTATAGGGCTCATTTAAAGAAGCTTCGCCTTTACTTACATCTTCTTTAAAAGAAACATTTGCGTTTTTTTGAAAAGAAGCTTCACTTTGAAGCTCCATGTAGTAGTTTAATTCGCTCTCTTTATTCTTTAACTCCTCTTTCAATGAAACTGCCATGCATCCAAAATAGATGGCCATGGCAAGAGGCAGGAAAATAAGTGTCAAAACAAATGTAACTATTACTTTTTTAAGTATTTTAACTCGCTTTAATCTTGCCGGCGATTTCCCGGAGGGCTGATTTGTACTCATTTTTCACCCTTCCTTGAAAAAATCTTTCACACATTGCAGAGTAATTGTACCATATCAACGAGTCATTTGAAAACATGTTTTTTATCTTCTGATGGCCTTTAAATCAAGTGATGAACCGGGGTATAAAACAAGCTCCGTATCCCCGTCTTCAAGGGAAAATCCGTTAGGTAAAGAAACACGTACTTCCCTTTTTCCCTGAGAGTCAAAGGAGGTTGTAAAAAAGTCTTTATGCTTTGATAATTCTTTTATTCTCACTATTCCTTTAAGCCTAAGGCCCGTAACACGCAAAGAATCAAATTCCTTGGGCCAGTAAGGGAAGAATTCCAAAGTATCGTCCGTGGTTTTTGCAATCATTGAATAAACAAGACTTAAAACCTTAACGTTTTCAAATAAGGAAAATCCTTCCTTTTTATCTAAACTTGAAACAAACAGGTTATTCTTTAACCTTTTGCAAATGTCTTTTATATAGCCAAAGTCAGCGTTTATATTTTCTTCGTCACAAATGGGCTCTTTATCGGGCTTTAAAAGAAGAATATCTTTATAAAAACGGTCCCTTCTTTCAAGCATATTTTCATCATTTGTGTAGGAGTAATACTCACTGTACTCACTTGAAAGAAGCTTAAAGGCTTCATATGCTTCTTTTGAAAGTCTCTCTCCGCCTGCTCTGTTTATGGTGTTTTCACTAAATTCCCTGGCATATCCTTCAAGCCAGTCAAGGTACTTTCTTGAAAGTAAGTTTAAGCCACCGGGAAGAAGAGGCTTTACGATTTCATTTAAAGCTCCAAAGTATGAAATATCCATTGTTACGTCGTTTTTGGTGTCGGCGTCCCAAATGCCCTGACTGTTTGGAGGCATCTTTCCAAAGCTTGCAATCAAAAGGTAACGGGAAAGGTCGCAAAGACGCTCCGTTAAGCGGGCATACTTTCCTTCCTTTACGCCTTCTTTAATAAGCTCTTCATTTGTAAAAAGCCTTTCTGATGAATCAAATTCAAGTCTTACTTTGTTAAATAAGTCTGCGTGAATTGCTTCATGTTCTTTTAAAAGGGCTTCATAATCATGGGATATATCTTTAAGCACTCTGACGGTCTTTACTTTTTCTGCTTCTTTTCTAAGTTTCCATGGTCCGATAGTGTAAAAAGAAAGCACATAATTTGCCTTGGAAACATTAAAAGAAGAATCAGATTTTTTAACTATCTGACCGTCTGTTAAAATTCTCATAGCACCTATGTATCCTGTCTCTGACTCTTCGTGAGTAACCACACATACAAGGGTGTCTTCTTCGGCATAAAATTCACTTAAGTTTGTGTCTTTTAAATTGTCGGGAGCTTCGATAGAAATATCCAAAGAAAAGGGATTGCCCTCTTTTTTTACTTCAACGGCCATTATGTCTCTGCTTCTTGACACAAAAGCCTTTCTTGTAACCCTCTCTCCTTTAACTTTAAAATCCGTAACAGTCTCTGCGTTTTCAAAGTTTAAGGACTGGGAGTATTCCGATACATCGGTTTCTTTATATGAATTAAAGTCAAACTTAAGGCTAAGGGCGGTTTCATAAGGATTTGGAGTCAAATCACTTTTATCTTCGTCCGAAGCCGTTGTGGGAAGGAAAATCTCCTCATGATTTGTAACTATGGTTTCATGCAAAGGATTTGCCAAAACCAGGCCTCCGAGCGAACCGTTACCGATGGGCATAGCCTCGCTTGCATTCTTAGAATAGTCTTTTCTGTATAAGCCTTTAAATTTCATGTATTCCCCCTAAGATTGCTTTTTACTTTAAAAAAGCTTTAGTCTGAATAATTATATCACAAAAGGGGCAAAAGAAAACAGGCAAGGGCACCTTTTGGCCTCTTGCCTGCTTAAGTTTTCTTTAAAAACCTTTTGTTTTTTGTGTGGCAAAGAAATTGTCAACAGCTTCCACTATCTGATTGGAAGGCATGCTCTTTAAAAGATAGCCCTGAGGCTTTAAACTTAATACCTTCGCAACGCTTTCTTTGTCCCCTTTTGAAGTAAGAAAAATTACGGGAATACTTTCAGTCTTTATTTCGGATCTTATCATTTCAAGCATCTGAGGCCCCGAGCACACAGGCATTTCATAATCCAAAAGCACTAAATCGGGCTGGTTTACGGCTAAGAAAGAAATTGCACTGGTAGCTGAGTTAACCATGGAAATTCTGTACTTTCCTTCAAGCCAGCCTTTAACCGTTCTAAGCATTGTACCCGAATCATCCACAAGTAAAATGTGCTTTTTGTTTGCACCTGTTTCAATGGAATCGGCTCTTGCCTTTAAAGTATCCGATATTTTCTTTACGTTAATGGGACGTTCAAAACAGTCTCCCAAGCACTCGCTTGGAATCATGTCTGTAATTACCTTTAGCTCTTCCGCATAGCCTATCAAGAATATCTTCTTATCTTCTTCCATGCAAAGATCTTTAATGTAGATTAAGGCTTCGGTTTCCTGAATGGCCTTTTCATCCGCATATATAAAGAACATATCCGGCTTATCCGCAACCTTATTTATTTCGTTGATGTTTAGCTTACAAAAGTCACATTCAAATCCGACTTCTTTAAGCCCGTCCCTAACCGCGTTTACAATAAACGATGAGGTCTCTCCTATAAACAAAACACGTTTAACCATACTGTCCCCTTTCAAAGCTTAAGCAAGTAATGCAAGAATGTCGTCTCTGGCAACTTCCGCCACCAAAGTTTTTAATTTGGCATATTTGTCTTTAAAGTCATCGGGCATGGCGTATTTCTTTAATTCTTCCATGACCGAATCAACGCCGTCAAAGTCAAATGCCTCAACCATTTCTCTGATTGCCGCAAGGGCATCTTTTAAACTGTCATCATCAATTGTTTCTTTATCTTCACCGGGGTTAACAATGGGTTCAAGATTGTTAACAAGCTCCCTGTAAATTCTAAGTAATTCTCCGGTAGCGTTCTTTATCTTTGTTTCATTTTCTTCGTTTCCCGCTTTTTCCAAAGCAAGGGCCAAATGAGACAAAGGAAGGGCTCCTATTATTCTTGCGGCGGATTTTAAAGCATGGACCTGGATTGTGTAGTTTTTAAAGTCCATTTGCTCGTAGTACTGCTCGATAGTATCCGCTCTTGAAAGTCCTGTATCCGTAAACTCTCCCACTACCTTTTGATAAAGCTCCAATGAGCCTGAATGCTCCAAGCCTTCTTTTGGATTAATGTATCCTACTTTCGACAAGCTTTCCATGAAGGTTTCTTTTTTCTCTTTAACAGGTTCATTTGATTCATCCGCCAAAAGATATTCCCTTATTCTTTCCGGATCATCTATAACAAGGTTATCGGGAATATAGGTTTTAAGCGCATTTTCAAGCTTATCTGTTTCAATCGGCTTTGAAAGATAATCGTCAAATCCGCTTCCTAAATAAAAGTCTTTTGCTCCTTCTATGGCATTTGCCGTAAGTGCAATCACCGATACGTCACGGTTTCTTGAGTCAGCGCTTTCTTTAATGATTTTAAGAGTCTCGATTCCGTCAAGCTGCGGCATCATGTGGTCTAATAATATTAAATCAAAGCGCGTTCTCTTACACTCTTCGATGGCCTTTTCACCGCTTTCGCACAAGGTGATTGATGCTTTTGAATCTTTTAAAAGACCTTCCGCAATCATAAGATTTACACTTGAATCATCCACCACCAAAATCTTTGCATCGGGAATAATGAAGGCTCTGTCAACAGGCGTCTCCGATTCTCTTAAGTGCTTAAAGGTTTCTTCGAAATTGCCTATTGGCTCCCAGTCAACAACCTTTTGCTCCAAAGAAAACTTAAATGTGGAGCCCACACCATAGGTGGATTCGGCTCTAAGTTCCGAGCCCATAAGATTTAAGACCTTCTTTGTAACACTCATTCCAAGGCCGATACCGCTTGAACTTTTCGCACTGTCTTCTTCGTATGAAGAAACCGGGTCTAAAATCTTATCTAAATCTCTTTCCGTCATTCCACGGCCTGTATCCGCTACCGTAAAGGTGGCTATTATACTTCCTTCCGTAGACTTGGAATAAGAAATCTTAAGCTCTACTTTTCCTTCGCTTGTAAACTTAATTCCGTTAGAAATTATGTTTAAAAGACACTGTTTGATCCTTAAATCATCCCCCAAAAGCAAATGGGGCATTGTTTCATCGACATTTACGTTAAAGACTATGCCCTTATCATTTGCTCTCTTTAATGACATATTAATTATGTCGTTTATTAAAAGCGTAAGGTCATAGTTTTCAGGCTCTATTTCAAGTTTTCCCTTACTTAACTTAGAAATATCAAAAGCATCGTTTATAAACAAAAGAAGGGTCTTGCCGGCTCCCGCTATGTCTTTTGCATAATCCCTTATTTTAGGGTCTGTAGATTCCCTTTGAATCATTTCACAAAGACCGAGCATTGCTGATAGCGGAGTCCTCATTTCATGAGACATATTTGAAAAGAAATGTTTCTTTGCTTCGCTTGCTTCTTTTGCTATATCTATTGTCTTATCAAGGTCATCACAGGCGCTTTGATAGCTTTCACAGAGTTTTTCCACATTCTTGTAAGCATCGGAAAAAACTGTCTCACCCGTATCTTCTATTGTTACATCTCTTTTTCCCGATAATACCTTTAAAATAGCTTCGCTTACCTTATTTACGCCGGTTAATGCCATTCTTTGGATTAAGAAAATAAAGACAACATATACAAAGAAAAGGCACAGGGCACCGATAATGTAAATTACGGACATCCTATCAAGGTGACCGTCGTTAGTCTTTAATAGATAAACGATAAAAATAGCGATTATTCCCAAAATGGGCAATGAAACAAGAGCAGTGTATCTAAGATTTACACTCCTTTTGTGCTTTAAGTAAGCATCTTCCAAAAGGTCATCCCCGTCTAACGGCTTATCGTCATAAAGGTCTGAATCTTCTTCTGCTCTTTTAAGTCTTTCGTTTTGCCTTTTTATAATAGCGCTAAGTCTGTCTATTATTGCCTTTTCACTGCTCATTAATTAAACCTCGACAAGGCGATTATAACGGTTTTTAATTAACGAAAAAACAAAGCCCCTCTTCTTATTAGGCAAAGAGGGACTTTTAACATAAAAGGAGATTATTCTATTTTTCGTATAAGAATTCTTCGGGAAGGTTAACGTTAAAGTCTTTAGCAAGGCTTCTAAAGTTATCGGGAGTAATTGTCTGAAGTTTCTTAGAAGACACAGACAATACCTTCACCAATATTTCTGCTGCCTTTTCTGCGGTATGCATAAGGCCGAAAGTGATATCAAAATCCGGGCCTGCCGCAAACATTCCGTGATGAGCCCATACTGCAAGATCATACTTTTCCATAAGCTTTGATGTAGCTACGGCAATGTCTCTTCCGCCGGGAACCATCCATTCAACCACGCCGACACCGTCAGGGAACACTACCGGGCATTCTGTTGCCATTTCCCATAGCTCTCTTGTAAATACCTTATCTTCCAAAGGAAGCACAAAGGTAAGGGCAATCATGTTTGTGGTGTGAGCATGGTAGATAACTCGGTAATCAGGATTAATCTTAACCTTAACTTCGTGATTCATTAAGTGGCTCGGAAGTTCTGATGTAGGTCTTCCTCCGTTTACAAGTCCCCAGACTATGCGATAATTTTCTCCCTTATTATCAAGTTCGATCATGCAGATTGAATCTTCGGGATCTAATATCACGTTTCTAAAAAACTTTCCGCTTCCGGTAACCAAGAAATATTCGCCTTTAAGCCCCGGTACGCTTGTGCCGATAGGCTTCCATTCGCCTTCTTTAAAGTTTTCCTTTACAAGGTCAACTTCTTCTTTTTTTACACGGTAAGAAAGATTTCCGCCGTTTCTTTCATGCCATCCGAGTTTCCATCCGTCATCTGCCATGGCACAAAAGTCTTTAACAAATTTTGCATCCGTAAACTTCATTTAATTTTACCTCTTTGATAATACTTCTTTTTCATATTTTTCAACTTCATCGTAGAAAGAAAAATCATCCACAGTGTTTTCACGTCTTAAATATTCTTCCCACACATCACCGAAAGGAAGAGTCTTTACGGCTTCAAAGGTTGCCATTAGTCTTCCGAATTCTGCATTGTCCTGAAGCTTTTTAAGCTCATCGTTTGGAGTAAGCATAGCATTAAGCAAAGCTTTTTGCCATGATCTAAAGCCTGTAGCCCAGGCACTTACTCTGTTGATGCTTGCATCAAAATAGTCTAAGGCCATATATACTCTGTTTAAAGCATTGCATCTAACTATTTCTTTGGCCATTTCCTTTGTTTCATCGTCAAAAAGCACTACATGGTCTGAATCCCAGCGAACGGGACGTGTGATGTGAAGTGCGATTTCATCAAAGAAGCAAAGGAGGGTGGGAATCTTATCGGATACCACTTCCGTAGGATGGTAATGACCGTTATCCATTAAAGGAAGACATCCTTCGTGAGATGCGGCAAAGCTTAATGCAAACTCTGCGCTTCCTGCTGTATAGCTTTCAACACCTATACCAAATACCTTTGATTCTACAGTAACTTTAACCAAATTTTTATCGAAGGGCTCTTTTAAAATTTCTTCGATTGATTCTTTATATCTTTGTCTTGGAGCCATTCTGTCTGCGGGAATATCCTTGTATCCGTCTCCCGTCCAGATATTCATAACGCAAGGAATACCGGTTTCTTTTGCAAAGTATTCAGAGATTCTGATACATGCCTTTCCGTGTTCAATCCAGAATCTTCTTGTCTCTTCATCCGGGCTTGAAAGTGTAAGGCCGTCTTTTACTTTATCATGAGAAAAGAAAGTGGGGTTAAAATCAATTCCCATATTATGCTTCTTTGCAAAATCAACCCAGGGCTTAAAGTGCTTTGGAGCAATCTTGTCTCTGTCAACAAATTCGCCCTTTTCAAATATTGCATAGCAGGCATGAAGATTTAACTTCTTTTTACCGGGGGTTAAGCGCATAACCTCTTCCATATCCTGCATAAGTTCTTCGGGGGTGGTGGCTTTTCCGGGATAATTACCTGTAGTTTGAATACCGCCTGTTAAAGGGCCGTCGTGGTCAAAGCCCGCTACGTCGTCACCCTGCCAGCAATGAAGGGATACGGGAACGTTTTTTAATGTTTCCAAAACTTTTTCTGTGTCGATACCTATCTTTTTGTACTTTTCTTTTGCTGCTTCGTAGTTTGTCATTCTCATTCTCCTATCTTCTTTATTTCAAAAGAATCAAATATAAGTTTCTTGGCTTCCTCTAAATTCTTTATTTCGCCCTCTGAAATCATTGAAACTACAATATTTCCTATGGCTGTAGCCTCTGTGGGGCCGGCATAAACATCTTTACCTGTTTCTTCTTTTGTAAGTTTATTTAAAAAGTCTGCGTTTGAGCCTCCGCCCACAATATTTATGGCATCATACTTAACGCCTGTTATTTCTTCTATTTCTTTGATGGTATCCGCATAGCACTTAGCCAAAGACCGATAAATCACTCTTGCAAGCTCATATATGTCCTTAGGCTCTCTTTGACCTGTTTCTTTGCAGGCATCGGTTACTTCCAAAGTCATGCTCTTTGGAGCCAAAAATCTTTGGTCGTTTGCATCTACTATAGAGTCTATGTCACACTCTGCCGCTTTTTTGCATATTTCGTCAAAAGAAAGATGCGGTGCGATTTCATTTCTTACGGATTGAATCATCCAAAGCCCCATTATGTTTTTTAAAAATCTAAACTTATAGTTAAATCCGCCTTCGTTTGTAAAGTTTCCTTTCTTAGCCTTATACGAGCAATCGGCTTTATCTAAAACGGTTCCCATTAATGACCAGGTGCCGGAGCTTATATATACGTGATTCTTTGTTATGCTTGGAACACTTACAACAGCTGATGCCGTATCATGGGAAGCTACTGAAATTACTTTTGAAGAAAATCCAACTTCTTTTTCAATCTCTTCTTTAAAGTTACCGATAAAGGTGCCGGGAGGCACAATCTCTTTAAATATCTTTTCAGGATAACCCAAGAGATTTATAAGTTCATAATCCCAGTTCTTTGTCTCGGGACTTACAAGCTGTCCGGTGGTGGCGTTTGTATACTCCTGCTTTTTTACGCCGCTAAGTAAGAAATTAAAGTAATCGGGCATCATAAGCATTGAATCTGCCTTTTTTAAATCTTCAGGCTTTCTTACCTTTATAGCCATAAGCTGATAGATTGTGTTAAAAAGCTGCTTTTGAATGCCTGTTCTTTTGTAAAGGTCGTCTTCTGATATAAACTTATATACTTCTTTATCCATACCGTTTGTGCGCTTGTCTCTGTAGCATACGGCATTTCCGATTCTTTTATCGTTTTCATCAAGAAGCACAAAGTCTACTCCCCAAGTATCGATTCCTACGCACTTAGGGATTTTGCCTATTTCCTTACACTTTTTTAAGCCTTCGATTATTTCTTTAAACAGTCTGTCTACGTCCCAGGTTGCCTCTTTTAAAGATTCGTCAATGAAGTTTTTAAACCTGTAGACTTCAAGCATTTTAAGCTTGCCTTCTTCAATCCAGGATAGGATGTGTCTTCCTGAAGAAGCACCGATATCTATGCCCAAATAATAGTCACTCATTTGCATTCTCCGAATAGTCATAAATTGTGTTATCTTTAGTATAACAAAGAGTTTACGGCAAATAAAAGGACATCTTTTGTAAAAAAAGATGTCCTCATTTGCAAGTTTATTTACTCACTTCTATATTTACTTTATCTATTATTCTCTCTAAGCCTTTTTCTTTATACTCATCAACAATGCTTTCCCAAAGTTCATCCACAGGCTCCGGCCCCACAAGCATACGGCTAAAAATGTTGTTTAAATCTATATTAAAGTCCGTTCCCATTTCAAAAAACTTAAGACTGCATTCATCAGAGTACTCGGGAATCTTTATTTGCCTTGCCTTTGCAACTCTTTCTTCGTCTTTTAAAGCATAGTCGTTTGGCACTATGTTAGGATATCTGTAGGTACTTAAATTTCCGTAATTCCAGCAAACAAGATAAGAAAGTGTCTTAATGCTTGGATACTTTTCGGAGGGAGTAACTCCCTCTATCAATTCAATGCTTTTATCTTCCGCAATCCTGTAAGTCTCGTTTTCTATTCCGAAGTTTGAAAGAAGGGTTCCTTCTTCGGAAAGAAGGTAATCATATATGGCAAGGATTCTGTCAAGCTTTTCATCCGATACATTTGCATTTATGTAGGTTTCGCTCCATGCGTAATCCCACACAGGATAGTAAAGCTCTCCTTTAACATCGGGCATAAGCTCTAGGTACTTAACATCATCCCAGAATTCATCACCGTTTGTTTCTTTCCAAAACCTTCCGATGTTTTCATAAAGCTTAGTGTTACTTAAGCCTCCATCTATGCAGATGGCCGCACTCTTTCCGTTTAAAAACTTTTCTTCCGCCTGAGAAGTGGTCACAAGTAAAATGTCGTTCTCTATCGTGCCCTCATCATACATATCCCTGATTAAATGCCAGGTGGGAAGTGCATCTTCTCCAAGCTTCTCTCCCGCAAACAAAGCGGGCACAAATCTATTGTTTGACTCAACCCAATAAAAGCTTGAGCCTCCGCTTGATGCAAGGGGAACGCTATAATCCACCAATAATCCTTCAAGCATGGTGTAGCCCTTTGCGGTCATTCCCTGAATATGCTTTCCTTCCGGATCCTTTTTAATAATAGCCTGAATCATTTCCCTGAATTCATCCCAATTTTCAGGCTCTTTATCAATCCCTGCTTTCTTAGCTAAATCCCATCTGTAGATTATGGTCCTATCCTTAGTGGTCTCTGCCTGTTCTGAATAGGTTTGTCTAAAGATACAATATGCTTTATCGCCAACCTTACAGGATTCTAGCTCCGGAGAGTCCATATACCTTGAAAGATTCGGATATTTTGATAAGTCACTCGGAATATCGTGAAGAAGCCCTGACTTTACAAAATCAAGATAATTATTTTCAAATCGGTAAGCTCCCGCAAATACATCCGGTAACTGCCCCGATTCGCTCCATTGAAGAATCTTGTTGTAATAATCATCCCATGTAACGTTTACGGGAATAAAGGTCACATTGAATTTATCTTCTATTCTTTTTAAAACCTCATCGTTTTCCCTGTCTGAAAAGGCATCGTCTATAAGCCAATAGGAAAGAGAAATATCAAGATGCTCATCGTACTTTGATACCTCTTTTTTATCCTCTGTGGTTTTTTTTACTTCTAACCCGCTACAGCCTGTAAGTCCCATGATTAAAGAAAGAACCAAGGCACAAATCATATAAGCTTTTTTCATTTCATTCCCCCGAATAAATATAAATACATTCTACTATACACTCAGTTAAAAAAAAAGACCGGCGCCTTGGCGCCGGCCCAAAAAAAGGGGAATCAATTATTCAGATTTCTCTTCGCCTTCTGCAGCTTCAGCTTCTTCAGCAGCCTTTACGATTTCCTGCATATCTGCATCGTAATCGTGGTTTTCAAGATCTGAAATTGCAGCATCAATGAGTGACTGATACTTATCAAGTGCGGTCTGAGGTGTTGACTCGCCCTTGGCAATTTCTGAAATCATGTCGTTGATAGCTGTATTAAGTTCTGAGAATCCGTTAACGCTGTTAATTACAGAAATGCCGTTGTTGTAGATGTAAGATACATTTTCAACTGTTTCGGCATCGTCTGCCCAGCTTTCAAGCTGGTCTTCAAGTAAGTCATCCCATTCATCCTGAGTGTCAGCGATGTCTGTGATGAGGTTGTAGATTGTAGCTACTTCTTCAGGGTTTTCAATACCATTAAGCATGAAACGGCATCCGTTTTCTTTTCCGTAGCAAGACCAGTCTGTAGCGCTTGTTCCCTTAGGGAAAGGAACCCAGCCCCAGTCATCTGTCATAGCTTCGCCTTCTTTGTTAAGGTAAGCGTATGAAATCCAGAACTCTTCAAGACACATCATGTATTTTCCGTCTCTGAAGTCCTTAATGAAGGAATCCCATCCTTCTGTTGACCAGTCGATTGCATCTCTGAATTTAACGCTTGTTGTGAAGTCCTGCATAGCTGTCAAAGCTTCAACTACCTTAGGATCTGATAAGTCGATTTTCATGCCTGCATCTGTCTTTTCAGCTACATATGCATCGTTAGAGTAAAGGTAGCACCATCCAAGGTTTTCTCTTGCATTAAAGCCGTAGATATCGATGTTACCGTCTGAATCTGTATCCTGGTTACCCTGGATAGCAACTTCCTTAAACTTATCCCAAGTCCATTCGCCGTTCTTGTAAAGGTCGTAAAGGTTAGGTAAGCCGTACTTATCAAATAAAGTCTTGTTCCAGAAAATACCGTATCTGATTTCAGGATCCTTAAGTAAGAAAGTATAGTTCTTTCCCTTGTAGAAGCCTGCATTAACTACGTCTGAACGCCACTTGTAATCGTCAAAATCGATAACGCCAAGGTCACTTACGGGATAAGCGATACCGCCTTCGATAAGTGAAGGAAGAACCTTTGTGGTTACGGCATATCCGATATCACAAACAGGGTCTCCTGCAAGAACGCTTGTTACGTACTGATCTACGTAATTTCCGCCAAGGTCTACAAATTCAATCTTACAATTGTAGGTCTTTTCAACATATGCAATTCTTTCAGCCAAAGCAGCTTCGATTGCGTTTTTGTTGGGGTCGGGAGTCATATCATAGTAAGAACCGATTCTTACTACTCTTCCGCCGAAGTCGTATTCGGGCTCTTCGGGAGTTTCTTCAACTACTGAAGCTTCTTCTGTTGATTCGGAAACAGTTGTGGGTGTTTCAGATACAGGTGCGGGCTTAGAACCGCAGGCTGTGAGAGATAACACCATGGCAGATGAAAGTAATAAACCCACCAATCTCTTAGTTAATTGCTTTTTCATATTATCCTCTTTCTGCGCCGTTTATATTGAGAAAGAATTGGGCGCTTGTTTCTTTCCCCCGGTTATCCGGCTGATATCGCCAATGGCGTATCATTCTTTGTTATCCCACTATTCCGGATCTTTCTATGCCTTCCACAAAAGACTTTTGGCATATAAGATACAAAATGATAAGTGGAAGTATCATAAGCACTGTACCCGTGTTGTTCATCATGGATACAAAGCCCGGGCTTATAAAGTTCATTGAACCTCCAAAGCCTTCGTAACTTGAGTATATGTTTGCTGATAAATTGCTTAACACAGATGCCATTACGTGGTTCTTTGTTAAGAAAAGTCCCGAGTAGAAAGAATCCGTCCACTGCCAAACAAATCCAAACAAGAAAACCGTAACCATCATTGGAATGGCGCTTGGAAGCATAATGGTAAAGAAGGTTCTTAATTTACCGCTTCCGTCAACAAATGCCGCTTCCTCAAGTTCTCTTGGCATTCCTTTAAAGAACTGCCTTAAAAGGTAAATATATAATCCGTTTCTTATACCCATGCAGGTAGCTGACTGAATATAAAAAGGAACAAGGGAATCTATTAGGTTAATTGAGTTTCCTTTAATAGCATGAAAGATTCCGAATATATCAAAGAATCTGTACTTCATAAAAAGCGGAAGCATTATTATCTGCGGAGGCACGATAAGTGTAAGTATCACGCAGCCAAACAAAAGCTTTTTAAAAGGAAATCTAAATCTTGCAAATCCGTAGGCAGTAAGGAGGCAGGAAAACAATTGAAGAAGTGATATGGTAGCTGAGAAAACACCTGTCTTAATGAGCATTTTCCAATACTCCATTCCTTCTATTGCCATCTTATAATTTGTAAGATTTGGCGCTTTTGAAATGTATTTAACGCTTGCATCGTAAAGGTCCGATTCGCTCATAAAAGAAGCGCAAATCTTTACGATTAAAGGATGCAGTATCACATAACAGATACCGATAATTATTACCGCTCTTACTACAGAAGAAAGGCTTCTTGCGATGCGGTACATATTGAATTTTGAACGAATGTTATCTTTCATCGTAATAAAATACCTTTCTTGAAATGAGCCATCCCGCTATAAGTAAGATAACGGCGATACAAACAAAATATATCCAAGCCATGGCGGACCCAAATCCGTACTTAACTTCTGAGAATATTGTTGTTTTAATCTCATTCATCATTTCGTTAGCTTCGTTTGTAAACATATCGATAATGGTGTATACGCTGTTTACCAAAATCATGGGGCTTATCATGGGGAAAGTAATCTTCCAAAAGTTTTCCCATCCCGTTGCGCCTTCCATGCTGGATGCTTCATAAAGGGAAGGAGAAATTGATTGTAATCCCGCAAGGAAAATAAGTATCTGTACGCCGGAAGCAACCACTATGTCGTAAATACCGTTAACCGCTGTTGTAAGGTAAGAAATAATGGGCTTTGGAAGGTTTGTATATTCCATTAAAAACCTTGAAACATTTAAAAAGTTTTCAAGCTCCGAAGAGTCCATGTTTACATCGCTTAAAGTTCTTACCAAAAGATCAGAGTTTTCAAGTCCGAATACAACACCGGATGTAAGTATTACAGGTAAGAAGAAAACGCTTCTTGCAACCGCTCTTCCCTTAAACTTTTGATTTAAAAGGGTCGCTGCAAAGAAACTGAAAATTATAATAAGTGGCACCCTTACAAGCATTGATAAAACCGAGTTAACTAAGAGCATGTTAAAATCGGGGTCAATGGTCAGAGCTCTTAAGTAATGTTCCCAGCCGTTGTTTGCGGCTTTATGAAGCACATATCCCGTGCTTTCCACATCCATGTTTGAAAAGCTGAAGCGAATCGAATCTACTATCATGGGAAGGAAGATTCCAAAGAAACCAATGAGGAACGGAAGTATAAACAATATTCCCCACACTGCTTCTTTGCCGGTTAAGGAAAGTCGTAATTTACCGTTTCGCCTTTTAAAGTAATTCATTTAACGATTCTCCTTTCCCACATAGAAATTCATTGGCTTAACATTTACCGATCCTTCACTAAAGGCTTCATCGGTGTAGTTTACATACACCTTTGTGCCGTCTTCGTAAGTAACCTTTATAACGCCGTCTTTTACTTCTTCATGCTTAACTATTTTTTCATTCTTTAAGCCCTTCATGGCTCCGTTTACTTTAAGATAGTCATCTAAAGCTCTTTCCTTTAATGAATCATAGTTAATTGCGTAAAAGTCTTCGTAATCGGTTTCTTTAAGCACCGAATTGTCTTCACTTATCCACTTAAAGTGAAGGCCCGCGCCTGTTTCTACACATTTTAAAAGCGATATTTCATAGGAATCAGCCAAGTTAAGGGGCTCTCCCGTGTAATCTTTATATCCGTGAAATACAAGCTCATAGAATGGAATGTCTTTATCCAAAATCTTAAAATCATTTGAATAAAGCGGCGCATTCATTATCACATCGCTTTTTGTTGCGGCGTATTCGTTCGCATTGTCTGATAAAACATTTCTATCCTTTGATAAAAGGCTTATGCTTTCTTCATTCTTTAATTTTGAAGCCTGCCTGTCAGTGTATCTTGAATCCGGATAATCACTGAACAAATTGTTTGAAATACTTGTAAATGCAATGCCCGATAAGTCTTTTTTATTAAAATACTTATCTACCTTCTTTGATGCCTTTGAAAGGCTTAAGGGGCTTACAAGGTATCCTTTGACTCCCACCTTACTTAAATCAAAAACCGTGGTGTAGCTTTCATAAACCGCTGTATGGTCAAAGTATTGAGGGGCATCGGAAAGCTTATTAAATCCGTCAAAAGCCTTATCTTCATACACATGCTGAAGGTCTACGGTAAAGTAAGAATTTATGCCTTTAGCCGATAGCTCATCATCAAACTTTTCTATGTTTACTCCGTCTTTATTTAATTTAGAAAGGCTCTTAATCGAAGTCTCAGCTTCGCTTTTTAATCCGCCCTTTTGCCATCCGGCGTAAACAACCGCCTGGTTTTTAACGCCTTTATCATAAAGGTCGTTTGTAATGTCCAAGGCTTCGCTAAAATCCGTAAGTTTCACAAGACCTGAATACCTTACGCCAAGGATGGTCTTGTATTTATCGATTGCTCCTATAAATTCAGAGAGAAGTAAAACATCATCACTTAAGTCTTTCTTTTCAAGGCCCTTTTCATTTATAAGGTATTCTCTGTAGCAATCCGCCATGTCACAATAGTCGGCATCATCTTCATTTAAAAAGAAATACGATACTTCATAGTTTGAAGAAAAATCTGCCTTTGAATACAGTTGGTAACTGTTTGAACCAACCATTGAGCCTAAGGACATGGGGCCGTATTGTAAGTAAGAAAAACCTGCAAATACATTATTGTAAGATGTTGTCTTTCCCGAGATGTCTGCGGATATGTTTGCATATCCTTCCCCGTTTGTAATAACTGCCAAGAAAGCCTTATCCGTTGTTTTTAAGCCAAATACCGGAAGCTTTATTGATAGAGCCGGATCTGCTTCCGACGCCTTTGTATTCATAAAGTTTTTGGTTAAATCATCTCCGTATACATTGGCAGTATAGGCAGTAACATTTGTCTTTTGATTGTTTAAGTTAATTAAGCTTCCGCTTCCGTCCGGGACAAAAATGTAACCTGACTCATCTGTTCCCGCAGCTCCAAAGTAAGGAAGCACATCTATATCAACAAGGTAATATCCGTTATCGTTATACTCTATTTCTTTAGGGTCGATTGAAGCCACCAAGCGGTCCTTATAAAGCTTATATTGTAGTGAAATCTTAAACCAAGGATCGTCGCTTTCCTCTTCTTCTCCGCCTGCTTCCAAAAGGTCTGCTTCAAGGTCTTCACTTGTATATCCCGCTTCTTCAAAGTAGGTTGCAAGTTCTTCTTTTAAATAATCTTTAACTCCGCTTCTAAGTACATAAAAGGCCTTTCCATCGAAGCCTTTATACTTATCCACATTTGCCTTTGCATCGTCGTTAAGCTCTTTATTTGGATCAATCAATGTATAGTTACGATTGATTTTCTTTAACTGCGCCTTTGACATCTTTTCTTTAAAAGAATCAAGTCTTTCCTGAGATATAACCTCGGGAAGTGTAAGCATCGATGCCGCTTTTCCGATAAAGTAATTAATCTTAACGCCGTCTTCAAAGTACTCTGTTTCAAACTGACCGTTTAAAATCGAATCGTTGTAGTTGTCCATAGTGGATGCCTGTACGTTTTCGTTAAAGTAAGTTACCTGAAGCTGGCTGTGTAAAAAACGCTTGTAATATGCGGAAGCAAAGGAATCATCATCCGCGTTTTGAGGATTCGAATACCAGGTTTTACCGGTTTCTTTGTCCACAACAGCAATGTCCGTCTTCTCTTCGTTTATGTATAATGCCAAGGAATCGTTTTCGCACACTCTCTTCATGCCTTCGGGCGAAGAAACCTTTGCGTAGGCGTTTTCTTTAAACATAAGGGGAAGTAAAATAAGCGATGCTATATAAATTAATGTCTTTAAAAATCTTTTATCTCGCATTATTGCTCCCTTTCTACCTGAATCTGATTTCTTTATAAATAGTGAGCACGAAGTTAATCATTTGCTCAATTACGTTAAAAAACAGTAATCCAATGAACATTAAAATTCCCATGCCAAGAATCGTGATTAAAACAGTAACCACAGTCTTTTTAATCGAATACTCATGAATTACGGAAGTTGCAAAGAACACAAGCATTCCCGCCCAGATAAGGCTTACAATGCCAAATACCTTAATGAAGGCGCCTTCGTCCATGGTAACTAAGTGGCTTAAGAACACTAAGGGAAGGCGGATTAAGGGAATGGGGAATACCGCGTAGCCGATGGCCGTAACTATTTCAACCATCTTTCCTTTACCGTCCATTAAGGATGTGGTGCACCAGTTTGCAACACACCAAAGGATAAAGACTAAAGCAACCGTAATTATGTCAACCAAAACATTTAGTTCAGACAACTTGTTTTTGTTAAACAAAAATGCGGTGTCCTGCTTTTCTATGGCAAGGGTGATTATTGTAAGCACCACAAATGTAAGTGCCGCAGGCACGCTTCCCTTTTTTTCGTGTTTAAGGTCCCAAAAGCCGTCAAAGGGATGAAATATAACGTGAAAAACGTATTTTAATGTTTCAAAGTAGTGCATTTAACCTCTCCTACCCATTTCTTGATACGTGCATATCCTTTGACAGCCAGCAAACCTAAAACAACCGCTATAATGACTGCCATTATCTTTCCAAAGTTTTCTTCCATTACTTCTTTTCTGTAATAGTAAAAGGCTTTCGAATAATACTTTCTGTTGTTGCCAAGCTTAAAGTACTCCATGGCCTTTTTGTAATCTCCCTCTGAAAGAAAGGTCTTACCAAGGCCTATATAAGCCATTTCGCAATTTGAATTTCTCTTTAATACTTCCTGCCAGCAGGCGTTTGACCCTTCGCTGTCACCCGTATCGTTTAAGTAAATTGCGTTTAAAACAAGTTTTCCGTAATCTGTAATCTTGTAGCTTACTATATTTCCGAGGACGCCGTCCAAAACATATATCTTTGAGGCATCACTGTTTATAACCAAAGAAACCGGCTTTTGAGTGTTACCTTCTTTAATTCCGGATCGTCCGAAAATAAAGAGTGAGTTTCCGTCGTAGTCGTATGCAAATACTTTTCCGTTTGCATCATCAAGCACGAAGTAGCATCCGTAGTCTGTAGCAGCCGCATCTTTAAAGGATGACCATCCGTCCTGGGAAAATCTTAAATCTCCCACTATTGGAGGTCCCAAGCGTCTTAAAACATCGGTTCCTGTGGGGTTAAGGCGTCTTATACAATCTTTTTCCGCATTTATTTCATCGCCTGTAAGTCCGTTTATTGTGGCATAGACAAAGTTTTCTTTGTCCACAAAAATGTTACTGTACTCTGTGGGAACTATGGTCTGCATTCTTTCCTGCTGTTCTTTTGTAGAAAGAAAGTTTTTCCAAATGTAGTAAAACTTATTTACGTTTACTTCCGCTGCTCCCATAAAGCCCTGGAAGTTTCCGTCTCTGTCAAATTCCACAAGTCCCATGTTGATGCCGTATGCAATGACGTATATTCTTCCGTCTTTATCAACCACCACTTTCATGGGTTTGTATTCTACGTTATCTGCAATCAAAGTGGTGTCGGGACGTCCGATTTCTCTTACAAAGTCTCCGTCTTTTGTATACTCAACCACTCTTGCGTTTTTACTGTCCGCTACGTATATGTTTCCTTCATCGGTAACATACACTCCTCTTGGCTCGTTTAATTTGTCGCTTTTATTTTTCGCAGAGTCTATTTCCATAAGCACTTTGCCGTTTAAATCAAGCTTAAGTACTCTTGAGTTTCCCGTGTCCGCAACAAAAATACTGTCCGAAAAATAAAACATATCGTCAGGAAAGCTTAACTTAGTTTCAAAATCTTTTTCATCAAAGGTCTTATCGTATAAATATGGATAAGGCTGCCTTACGGCAAGCTTCCAGTAGTTATAGGAATAAGATTCAAAAGGCTCCGAAGCATAAGAAGGAATGCCAAAAAGAAAACTCAATGCCAAAGAAGCTAGTATTAACTTATAGAATTTAAAGTGTTTCTTCATGCACGTTACTCCTTAATACCCGATGAAGCCATGGTTTCAATAATGTTACTTTGGCTTATCACAAAGATTATGATGGGAACCGCCATCATTATTACCGCTACCGCCGATGTGGCTCCGGCTCTTGAAATACCGGCTGCGGAAATCTGGCTTAATGCATAAGGCAAGGTCTTTAACTCCTCGCTGAATATGTAGTTTGAGCCTTGCAAATTCCAAAGGTCCTGGAAGCAAAAGATAATAAGTGTAAGCCATGCGGGCTTAACCTGAGGCATTGCAATCTTCCAAAATACCGTAACTTCTTTTGCTCCGTCTATTCTTGCAGCTTCCAACAAAGAATCGGGAATCTGCTCCATAAACTGTTTCATTAGGAAAAGTCCCAAGGGCTTTGCAATTGCGGGAACAATCAAAGATAAGTACTTATCAAGCCAGCCTATCTTTGTCATGATCAAATAGTTTGGAATTGCCGTAACCTGGGTTGAAAACATAAGGGCTGTTACTATAATCCAGAAAATTACGTTTCTTCCGGGGAATTTGTGTTTTGCAAGGGCATATGCGCAAAGACTTGCCACAAACAAATGTCCCAAAGTACCCACAATGGTGATAAATACAGTGTTAAATATATATCTTGAAAAAGGCACCCATGACTGGCTCATAAGCACGAACACGTCATGGAAATTGTCCAAAGTAGGGTTTCTTACAAAGAAACGGGGAGGGAAAATAAACAATTCCTCCAAAGGTTTTAAAGAGTTACTTATGGCCAAGACCAAGGGAAGTGCCATAAAAGATCCCATCAGTATCAAAAAGAAAATACTAAAGAAATCTCCCACCCCTGAATGATTGGGCTTAGTTCTTTTTTTATGCTTAAATGCTTTTGCCATTACTTTCCAACCTTTCTAAGGAGTGATTGAACCAATTTATTGCAAAGAATCATTACCATAAACAAAAGGGTCGCAATTGCGGATGCATAACCCATTTCAAAACGTACGGTACCGTAGTCTATAAGGTGAGAAACTACTGTGTGAGCCGCGTAGTTTACGCTGGGGAAACCGGCTAAAGCCGCAAGCTGATCGTGAATTGCAAATGAGCTTGTGATTGTCATAACCGCGCCAAACATAAGCTGCTCTTTCATGGCAGGGAGGGTAATGTACCAAAGTTCCTGGAATCTGTTTGTGATTCCGTCCATATAGCCTGCTTCATAAAGGGATCTGTCCACGTTTTGAAGGCCTGCTATAAAGGAAAGGAAGCCTGTACCCATACTCATCCAAAGCACTACAATAATAAGAATGGGTGCTATGAATTTTTCATCTTCAAACCAAAGAATGGGCTGAAATGTAAGGCCCCATTTCATAAGCCAACCATTAGCCATACCGTAGGTATCGCTTGAAAAAATGTACTTCCACACGATATAAGCCTGACCCGAAATTGTGGGGGCATAAAAGATAAGTGTCATAAAAGCACGAATCTTTGAATTCTTAATGTCGTTTATCATCCACGCAATAAAAAGAGCAAGGAAATATCCGATAGGTCCTGTGATGATAGCAAACAAGAAGGTATTCTTTACCGCCTTTAAGAAAACTTCATCCGCAAAGAACAAATCTACGTAGTTTTTCCATCCCACAAATCTTGCGGGCTCCAAAATGTTAAAGTAGGTAAAGCTTAAGCCTATGGACATGCAAACCGGAACGAGATAAAAAAGGATAAACAAGATACAATAAGGCGCTATAAGCAAATATGAAATCTTGTTTTTCTTAATTTCTCTAAAGAGGTTTGAGCGCTTATTCTTCATATAAGCAGAAAGCTTTGGCATAAACTTCTCGTTTTCGTTCATCTTATCTCCTGTCAATCCGTGGGAAGATTGAATTCTTCACGTTTACTTCTAATCTCTGTGTTAATGGTTTTAACAATATCCTGAAGAGTTTCTCTTGGGTCTTCGTTGTTGTTATAAACCGTATAGAAAGCGTTCTTTATATTTCTTTCCGTATAGTAGCTTCCGGGAATTTCGGGGATTGCCTTAACCCACTTAAGTTCACCCATAAGCTGTTTATAGTCCTTTGAAGCCCATGCAAGATTCTCTAAAGCTTCAATGTTTGCGGTAGCCACACGTCCCGAAACGCCAAGTACGTTTTCTATTTCGTTACCGTAATCGGACTGAGTCTTTGCACTCATCCACCATTTTAAGAATTCCCATGCGTTTTCTTTTTGCTCGGAAGTCTTCATTATGATGGAAGCAGATTCCCATGCGGAAACGCTTCTGTCTAGGGTTCCGTCTTCTCTCTCATACCCGGGAACAAGGGTAAATCCCCAAAGGCCTCTTATTTCGGGAGCAAAAACGGATAAGTAGTTATAGTTTGTGTAGTCACCTATTGATAAAGGCATTTCGCCGGTTCTAAATCTGTTGGCAAAGTCAAAGGTAACCGGCATACGATAGTTTACGTAGTTACCGGACCATTGCTTAAATGCAGCCACGGCTTCTTCCGTATCAAGTCCGCTTCTCTTTGAATCAGCGGAATAATAGGTTCCTCCGTGTTGATATAAAAACATTGCAAATGTGGTGTAATCGGGGAAGATACCCACATTCATATTGTTCTTTTGAATAACAGCCAAGGCTTCATAAAACTCATCCCAGGTCTTTGGAACATCAAGTCCTAAATCCTTTAAAATATCTGCCCTGTAAAACATTACGTGGAAAGACATTGTCTGAGGAAGGGCGTATATTCCTCCGTTAAAAGAAAACTGTGTGATGGCGTCTTTATAAAACCACTTGCTTACTTCTTCAAAGTCCTCAAATTCCGATAAATCAACAACCGCATTTCTTAAGGCGTAGTTAATAGGCTCTTTACCTGCAACGTTTAAAGCTACGTCAGGGCCCTTTCCCGCCAAGGTTGCGGATAATAAAACATCTTTATTTACAAGCTTTACGTTTACGGGAATTCCTGTTTCAGCCACAAAGTAGTTATCAACAAGCTCTTTTATAACCGTTGCCTGGTCACGACCGCTGCCCGTCATACTTGTTACGTTTGTGCCGTCGGCTAAGATCCAGACATCCAAAGCCTTTCCTTCGTAAACCTCGCCTATGCTGTCATAATCTTCTTTAAATGAAGCAAGAAACTGCTTTGTCTCATGCTTTAATTTTTGAAAGAAACCGGCCTCTGCCTTAGGCATCTTTGCATCCTTTGATGCCACCAAAATATAATCAATTTCCAAAGGCTGTTCTTTCATCGAAAGTTCCCAAGAACCAAGGGAAACAATGTTATCTTTAAAAGCCGACCATTGCTTTGGAATGGTGCGGGGTGAATTAAGCATCTTTTCAAGCTGATTTACAAGATTATCAATACTTGCGGAAGAACTGCTTTTTACACCCTTTGAATACTCTTCCGAAAGCTCTTTTAAAACAAGCATTGCTTCGTATTGCTCTTTTAAAATTGCCAAAGCTTCGGGAGTCTTTGTTTCTAGCTGATAATCTCTGTAGGTATCAGGCGAACTTCCGATAACCATCAAAAGCTGTCTGTAGGCTTTGTTTAATTCGGAAATACTTGAATCCGTTAAGTTAACTATCTTTGATAATTCACTTCCAAGGTTTACTTCAAGCTTTAATGTATGCTTACCTTTTTCAAGATAGAAAAGGTAAGGCTCATCATTTCCGAGGGTTAAAATGTTCCAATCATTTCCGTATAAAAACTTACACTCTCCCGCCTCTTTAAAAGGAATCTCGTCGTCTATGTAAAGACTTCTTGAAACGGTAACGCCTGTGTTTATGTTTTGTCGTTCCCTAAAAGAAATGGTGTAAAGGCCGCTTTCTTCGACCTCTACTTCCCAGGATATCCACTGTCCTACCGTCTTCCAGTTTGCGCCGCCGATAATGTTAAGCCTTGTCTTTGAAGGGCTGTAAGGCTCAGTAAGGGAAGAGGTTCTGTCTGATACAGGATACAAAGTTGAATCCGATTTATATAAAGCGTCTTCTGCCTGAACCTTTATTAAGGTATCGCTTACTTCTTTTGCACCTGCATCTTTATGTTTCTTTAAATACTCATCATAGTTTAAAGAAGCCTCTGTGTTTTTGATTACTATTTTTCCAATCTTTACAGGTTCTTTAACGGATTCAAGAGTAATTGTGTTTTCCCCTTTTTTAAAGTAAAAAGAAAATGGCTCCTCAAAATAACCGTCACTGTCTTTAAGTAAGCTTTCCATCCACTGTTCGTGCTCTTTTTGAGAAGGACGAACATCGTTGTCTCTTGAGTCTCTCTTTACGGGGTTCGCATTTTCCCAGCATCTTGTAAACTTTAAATACTTTGCATTTTCAAAAGGTATTTCATCGTTTATATAAAGCTTACGTTCGATGGTGTTGTTTTTACCCTCTACCGGAATGTATTCAAGAAAAATGTTATAAAAGCCTTCGGATTTAACATCAAAAGTAAAAGTTATGCTTCCTTCCTCGGGAGTGTAGACTCCGTCCGATTCTTTCTTTGTGCCTTCGGTTGCGCTTGTATATTCTTTTGCATCAATCACTATTTTCTCATTCGGATAAACGCTTTTGTGCGCACTTAAGTAATCTTCGTAGCTTAAAGATTCAACTATATTATCAAGCAGGCCCTCCACTAACTTCTCATCCGAACTTGCATAGCTTTGCATTTCAAACAAAACCGGGCAAAAAAGAAGGCCTGCAATGAGTGTTATGATTGCTTTTTTACTTTTAAAGAAAGAAGGTTTCATTTAAGTGTCCATTCCTCTGTATATTCAAGTGCGATGCTTCCGTCATCGTTAAAAATCACAGGTAACCAGATGTATCTTGAATTCTTTAAATCTTCCGGATTCCATCTGTCAGCCATAAATACATAAGTACCGTTGTCTGCCTTAAATACGCAGGTGCTTTGAGAATCAAAGGTTGTCTTCTGAGTGTCTCCTATGCAAGGGTCTCCTTCGTTGGTCCATTCTCCAAGCATTGATGATGCCTTGTAATATCTTGCCTGGTTTGGAGCCCATCCTGTGCATCCGGAAGAAACAAGGTAGTATGTTTTGTCCTTTTTAAATACTGCGGGAGCCTCTCTTTGAGCGCCGGGGAAAAGCCTTATAAAATCTTCTCCGTATTTAGCTTCATTTACAGGCGTTGCAAGGTATGTATATTCGTCATTAAGCTTTGAAATATATAAAGTTAAGTTTTCTTCGCTTGAATAAATAATGTATGCGGTCTTATCATCATCCACAAAGAGGTTCATATCTCTTGCCATTCCCTTGCTTTCGGGATGAAAATCTTCCTGATCGTCGGGACATACATTAAGTCTGTATCTGTCTATAAATTTAAAAGGGCCGTAAGGGGTATCGCTTATTGCAACTCCCGCTGATGCCGCAGCATATGATGAATTGCTTGTGGCAGTGGGGCCGTCTGCATGAAACCAGATAATGTATTTATCAGTTTTTTCGTTGTAAATAAGCTTGGGACGCTCGATAATTGCGGTAGAGGCACTTAAGCAGGTATAAACGTTATCAAGTTCTTCCTTACTTAAACCCTTATAAAGCTCTTTAAAGTATTCATCATTATCAAGCTCTTCTCTTGAATTTACGTTTCTCATTACAACGCCTTCAAACTGCCAGTTATAAAGGTCATCGGAACTGTATGCGCAAATTCCTCCGTGGGCACCTTTACTCTTGTCTTCTCCTACCCACCACCATTTAGTGACCGATTCACCTGTTTCTTTATCCTTAAAGGTAAGCTTTTGAACCTGACCTCCGTGAGCCTGTATCAAATTTCCTTTTGTGTCTGTCCAAGGCTTTGCGGGATTAAATGATGTATACACTTTAATTTCCTCCAATGCTTCAAAACTTGTTTTTAATGCAAAATATGATTTTCTGAATTCAATGTTTTCTTTTGTCGAACCGTTATTTTCTATCAAAACCTGTTCCGCGTCCTGGTAAGCCTTTGTAAAGCTTTCGTAAGACTCAGGTGTGTATAGCCCCTGATTGTCCAAAGCACCCTTTAAACTTTCCATGTAAGAAAGCAAAAGCTCTCTTCCAAACTTTGGAACCACTCTTACTTCAATATAGCTAAGGATTGGATTTTTCATGGCGTCCACTCCTCTTTGAGGATTGAACACCTTTAGGTTTAACTCTGAATCCTCAACGCTTGTATAAGCCGTACATTCCGTAAGCTTGTACTTTAAGATTTTCTCTCCGTCCACAAGCATGTTATCTTCAATCTGAGCATAAATCGGACGGGCGCTGAAGGGATTGTAAAAGCCTAGAGTAATTTCATACTCTCCCTTCGGGACTTCGAAGTTATAGTAAAATCCCGTAAGGTTGTTATCATACCAGGCGTCTTCACTTATTTCCCACTTATATGTGTTTAATCCGGTTCCGTATTTGTCTTTAACGGATACCATGTAGTCCTTTGGTTCATAGCCCCATTTTCTTTTTGTTATTTCATCGGGGCCGTAGGGCTGATCGCAAGTCGATTGAAATGCGCCTGTCTTAGCATGCGACAAGACATTTCCGCAATCGACCCTATACAAAAGAAAATCGTTTGCCTTAAGCTCTTCTTCCGAATAAATATCCCAAAAGGACGTTTCCTTATTTATTTGTTTTTTTAAGTTATCTTTGTCTGCTTCGATATACACAATGCCTGTTAAGAGTGCGGCGATTGTCACTATGGAAAACAGCTTAAAATAAGTACCGTGATTTGCTTTCACTAAACTCTCCTTTGTACCCCGATACTAATTATGTCAAAACAAAAAAGATTAATGTATGAAACATTAATCGAAGTTTATGCTTTATTTTAATGAAATTTTTACAGTCTAAATGGATAATAATTAGAAATCTGAAGATTTTACATAATGGTAAATTTAAGCAAAATAAGGTATCTTTATCTTATGATAAAAAACAGGATTAAACGCTTTAAACATCTTCCCATACAAAAGCAATTTATACTCATAAGTGCTGTATCCATAGTGCTTGTAGTTTTTTTGTCCGTTTTTTCGATAGCAAGCATAAACGGCTTAATGTTATCAACGGCATCGGAGCATGCAGACCTTGCAACGGACAGATTCAGTAACGACTTAGACTCTCTTTTAACAAAGCTCGATGTTATTACCACAAGCTTTCAAACAGACAGTATCTATAAGACATTGTTTAACGCGACAGACTATAAAGACATTTCTTCAGACATCATAAATCAGGTATCCGAAAACGTTTCTTACATTAAAAGCTTATATCCTGACATTGCGGACATAGCCTTTGTAAACAATGTGGTCCACTGGTCTTCACTTTATTCGGAAGAAGATCTTTTAAGTATGTACAAAGAAACCGTATCAAACGGCAAAAACTTAAACAGAGGTCTCGGGCTTAAAAAAAGTTCCTTCTTACCCTTTAAAGATAAATCCTATTACGTATACTGTTCTCAGACCTACTATCTTGGCCATCCAATAGGTTGCATTTTCTTTTCCCTTGATATGGACAAATTGTCACTCACCTCTTCTTCCAACGAAAATGCATACTATTACCTCATGGATACAAACGGAAACTACCATGCCCTAAACTCTTCATCAAAATCAGTTTCACAGGCTATCATCCCCATTTGTCAGGCCAACTATTCAAAGGTAACGGAAGGCTCTTCTTTTTCAAATAAAAGTAAGTCTTATCTTATAAAAATGGATTATTCAAGCACCGCAAGCTGCTATATCATAAGCGCCGTAAACATTACTTCGGTCAATAAATCAAGTCAGGGAACATTGATTAAAGTAACGATGATTGTGGTGGCAATCGTGTTCTTTGTACTATTAATGCTTATAACCCTTTACGTAAGCTTGATTAACCCTCTAAATCAGTTTTCTAACATCATTAAAACAATGGAAAAAGAAAGGACTCGCCACCTAAGCGCTCCTATAGACATTGACGGATGTATGGAAGTACATGATTTGGGAACCGCTTTTACTAACATGTTTTCAACAATTGATGAGTTAAATGTCCAGATATTTGATGCATCAAGCAAATTATACGAAGAAAAAATAAGAGGTCAGGCTACGGAAATATCCTATTTCAGAAGTCAGATTAATCCTCATTTTTTATATAACGTTTTGGAACTTATAAGGTCTCAAGCCCTTTTAAAGGACGCTCCGGAAATTGCAAATATAGCAATCGCCATGGGAAAGATGTATAGATACAACACTAAAGGCGCTCCCATCGTTCCCTTTAAGGATGAACTTGAAGTTACAAAAGCCTATGTGGAAATACAAAAATACAGATTTAAAGATAAATTCGATATTTTTTATAACATACCGGAAGAAGCCCTTAAATACCGCGTCATAAAGATGATATTACAGCCCCTGGTAGAAAACGCCATAGGCCACGGCATTGAGCCTTCGTTAGAAAAGTGTACCCTTTATATAGGCGTAAACATTAAAGACACCGACCTTTATATCGATATACGAGATGACGGTGTGGGCATGAGCGAAGAAAAGCTTAAAGAAATCCGTTCTCTTCTTTCAGAAAAGCATATTGACTCTGAAAAGTACGTTGGCATTTTAAATACCAATGCCAGAATCAAGCTTCAATACGGAGAAGAATACGGAATCAATATAGACAGTAACGAATCAGACGGAACCGTGGTGCAGCTGCACCTCCCGCTTGAAAGATAAGGGGAATAGCATGTACAAAGTTTTATTGGCAGACGATGAGCCTTCAATAATTGAATCAATGAAAGAAAACATTGACTGGGCAAAATATAACGCAGAGGTTGCATACTGCGCATCTAACGGAAAAGAAGCCCATGAAATCATAGTAGAAAAAGAACCGGATATTGCCATTTTGGATATAAGAATGCCGGGCTATAGCGGACTTGATCTAAGTAAGATGATTTTTCAAAACGGCTTAAAAACAAAGGTTATTATCTTAAGCGGCTATGCCGAATTTTCCTATGCTCAAAAAGCCATTCAATATAATGTTTTGGGATATTGTTTAAAGCCTGTCGAATATGAAGAAATAATTCAGCTCATAGTTAAGGCAATCGATAATATCGACGAAAAGGGAGCCTTATTATCTCAGGATTCTTTCCTTGAAGCTATAGAAACAAATGACTTAGACAGAATAAAAACCTATATGGCAAGTAATGACTTATCTACGGATAAGTTTTACCTTGCAGCCTCTTTAAGCCAGTCTCCCATCTTTACAAACGGGGTATTTGCCTTTAAAGCAGGCTCTAATCTATACGGGTATTTATCAAACAATCCTTTTGTAAAGGATGGGCTTAAAAGATATATTACATCGGGAGAAGCTACGGGAATTGCCATATATCCCACTTCTTTAAATGCCAAAAACTTACGTATGTCCATATATAATTCAATCGCTATGTGCTATCAATCCTTTATAGACCCTGAAGTTACCATATGTGACGAATACTATGATTCTCACTCAATAAAGATTGTAAGCGACATTCAAAACGCCCTTTCTTTTTCAAACAAAGAATCTGTTTTAAAGCTTTTGGCAGAGCTAAAAGTAAGCCCCGATAAAAAGAAAATGTCCGTTCACTCTCTTCAGCAGCTTGTAAACGGCATTCTTACAAACACAACTCTAATAAAAGATGAATCGGACGATTATATTTACAATTATAAACAGCTCACCGGCCTCTACTCTTCCATTGACGAATGTATCGACAATCTTATCGAAAAGCTTTCGCAATCCAACAAAGAGCCCGAAGCCGGTGCAAGTATAAGCAATTTTTATTTTTTAAAGATAATGAAGTATATAAATACTTACTATACAAACGATATTTCTTTAAAGGATGTGGCGGATGTCGTTAACCTTAATCCCAACTACATAAGCCAGATGTTTAAAAAAGCTACGGGCACCACCTTTACAAAGTACTTAACGGACCTTCGCATTAAAAATGCCCAGAATCTTCTTTTGCAAACAACGGATTCCATAAATGAAATATCGCTTAAAACAGGCTTTAACGACTATTTCTACTTTTTAAAAATCTTTAAAAAGTACACAGGGAAAACTCCCAGTGAATACAGAAGCACTGCAAAATAGATTATCTTGTGCCCTTATCATAAGGGATACCTTCAGCCTTTGGTGCTCTTGACTTCTTTGAAGTAAAGGTAAGCACCAAAAGGGTGATGACGTATGGAAGCAAACGGTATACGTTCGAGCTGATACCGACTTCTTTTAACCAGAAAATTCCATCACCGTTAATATCCAAAGTTGAATAACAAGCCGCAATACACTTAAAGAGACCGAATAAAAGTGCGCCTCCCGCAATGTTTAAAGGCTTCCAGTTACCAAAGATCATAACTGCCAAAGCAAGGAAACCAAAACCTGCTACATCTCCGTTTGCGGAACAGTTTGAAGATGTAAGGGCATATACAAAACCGCCCATTCCTGCAAGGAATCCGGAAATGATGACGCCCGAATATCTCATCTTATATACATTGATACCAAGAGATGCGGAAGCCTGAGGATTTTCGCCGCAGGAACGAAGTCTTAAGCCAAATTTTGTAAAGTACAAAATAATTGAAAGAATAATGTATATAAGCAAGCAAATATAGGTTGCAAGATAAACCTTATTTAAAAATGTGTTTCCAAAGAAACCTAAGTCTGCATCCTTATCAAATCCGAAGGTTGTTTTCTTAAGCATGAACCAGCCTGCGGAATCTCCCTTAAACATCATCAAGGTATTCTGGTTAACCATGATACGAACAAGGAATAAAACAAGTGCGGGTGCAAGCATGTTTAAAGCCGTACCGCCGATTGTCTGGTCTGCCTTTAAGCTTACGGCCGCAAATGCAAGTAAGAGCGAGAAAACAGAGCCCATGATACCTGCCACAAGCATTGCCAAAATTTCAAACAACTGAAGTGCTCCCCAGTTTCCGTTTAAATAAGCGCTTTCAAAAAGCCCTATTTCCTGAACGGTACGTACAAACAATACTCCCGTAAAGGCACCAAATATCATGATACCTTCAAGAGCTAAGTTAATAACACCGCTTCGCTCGGCAAATACACCTGCCAAAGCAACTATCATAAGGGGAACCATAAATAAAAGTGTCTGCTGAATTAAAAATGACATTATTCATTCCCCCTTTCATTAGTCTTTTCTTCTTGTATTTCTTTTTCTTTATCCTCGCTTGGCTTAGCTACAGCCTCTTTCTTTCTTGTAGAAATCCAAGTCCTTATAAATAATGCAAAGGCCGAAAGATAAACGATTACACCGATGATTACGTCCGTTATGTATTCGTTGTATGCCGTTAGGTTTGTAAGCTGCATACCTACGGTACTAAGCATTGCCATGAATATTCCGGAGAATATAACACCGATTGGATTGTTAAGTGCCAAAAGGGCTACCGGAATTCCGTTAAATCCTGTGGCAGGAAGGGACTGATATGTGGACCAGAAAAACTCTGTATTTCCCGATAAGAAATAAAGTGCTCCTCCCGCTGATGCCAAGGCTCCTGCAATACCCATTGATAAAATGATGTTTCTTTTATCTTTAATGCCCGCATACTTAGCCGCATGGCGGTTAGCTCCGCAGGCCTTTAACTGATATCCTAAAGTGGTCTTATTCATCATGATGTAGACTAAAACCGCAATCACGATGGCTATTATGATACCTCCGTTAACCTGAGAGCCTTTAAATACTTTATCAAGCCCAAGTTTTACGGTAGCTACCCCGTTATAGGATGTTTTGTAAATATATCCTGTCTTGCCCGCTTCAACCTGGTTACAAAATACGGAGCCGTCAAAGAACCATGTTACAAGGTTTGCGGCAATCCAGTTTGTCATGATACAGGCAATAACTTCGTTGATATTAAATACTGCTTTTACAAAGCCCGGAATTGCTCCCCACAAAGCTCCCGCAACCATAGCAGCAAGGAAAGCGATTATCCAGATAATCCATGTAGGTACTTTATCCGAAGGAATTGACAAAGCAATTGCAAGGGATGTCATGGTACCCATTAAGTATTGGCCCGGTGCTCCGATATTAAATAAGCCTGTTTTAAAGGCAACGGATACGGATAAACCTGCCATAATAAGGGGTGTTGCTCTAAAGAGCATATCGCCTAAGTTTACTGCATTATAGCCCCAGGTAAGGGAACCTACCACGTTTCTTCCCGTTGAAAGAATACCTGCAAATATGATTCTTACGCCTTCCCAAGCGCCTTTAACCCCAATGGTATCTTTAAAGATACCAACCAAAAATACCGCTATCGCTCCTACAATGAGACCAACTAAAATTGAAATCAAGGAAGCGAGAACACTTTTTACGCCATCTTTTTTAAAGAAGCTTTTTAAATTCTCCTTCATGCCCTAAGCCTCCTTCTTATCTTTCTTAGCGCCGGCCATGTAAAGACCTAACTCCTGCGCCGTTACTTTCTTTGAATCAAACTCACCAACTATTCTTCCCTCATACATAACAAGGATTCTGTCTGATAAGCTTAAAACTTCATCAAGTTCCAAAGAAACAAGCAAAACTGCCTTTCCTTCATCACGCTGCTTAACTAGCTGAGCGTGCACGAACTCGATTGCGCCTACGTCAAGGCCACGTGTAGGCTGAACTGCCACGATTAAATCACGGTTTCTGTCAAGCTCTCTTGCTATAATTGCCTTTTGCTGGTTACCGCCCGACATTGAACGAGTGATTGTGACAGGTCCCTGACCGGAACGCACGTCAAATTTATCGATTAATTCCTGTGAGTATTTTCTAATGGCATCAAACTTAATAAAGCCATGATGCTGGAATTCTTTTTCCTGAAATCTTTGAAGCACCATATTATTTTCCAAAGAAAAATCAAGCACAAGGCCGTGCTTATGTCTGTCTTCGGGAATGTGGGCCATGTATTTACCCTTTTCCTTAACGGATGCCTTTGTAATGTCATGTCCGTCTATGGTGATGGTGCCGCCGCTTACCTGATCCAAGCCTGTAAGGGCATGAATAAACTCAGTCTGACCGTTTCCGTCGATACCCGCTATACAAACGATTTCTCCCTTTCTTACGTCGAAAGAAACGTCCTTAACGGCTTCGCTTTTATGAATGTGAGACATTACGCTTACATTTCTTACGGATAGCACAACGTCTGTGGGCTTAGCTTCATCCTTTTTAACTTCCAATTGAACCGGACGACCCACCATCATGTTTGAAAGCTCTTGCTTGTTTGTATCTTTAGTGTTAACGGTGGCAACATACTTACCTTTTCTTAAAACGGTAACACGATCCGATACTTCCATGATTTCGTTAAGCTTATGGGAAATAAACAAAATGGACTTGCCTTCTTTTGCAAGGTTTTTCATTATTGCCATAAGTTCTTCTATTTCCTGAGGAGTAAGCACGGCTGTAGGCTCGTCAAAGATCAAAATTTCATTGTCTCTGTAAAGCATCTTTAATATTTCCGTTCTTTGCTGCATACCAACGGAAATGTCTTCCACCTTTGCATCAAGGTCAACGTAAAGGCCGTATTTTTCGGATAATTCCGTAACCTTTTTTCTTGCCGCCTTCTCAGATAAAAAGCCCCACTTTGTATCTTCCGCACCAAGAATGATGTTATCAAGGACACTGAAAACCTCAATAAGTTTAAAGTGCTGATGCACCATACCGATATGGAGAGCCGTTGCATCGTTGGGACTGTCAATCTTTACTTCCTTACCGTCTTTTTTAATGATTCCCTCTTCAGGCTGATAGAGCCCGAAAAGCACGCTCATAAGCGTTGATTTGCCTGCTCCGTTTTCACCAAGAAGCGCATGAATTTCGCCCTTCTTTAACTGAAGGGTGATGTCATCGTTTGCTTTTATTCCGGGGAATTCTTTTGTGATGTGGAGCATCTCAATTACGTACTCGGATTCGCTACCCATTGAATATTCTTCCTTTCAAAAAAGGTGTAAAAAGAATGGTTTTTTGAACTAAAAACCTTATATTTATCTTAATAAAATTGAGTGAAAGTTTCAAGCAAAGTCGTACAAAAAAAGGGCTTCTTTCGAAGCCCTTTTAAAGTCTTTAATTATTCAACTACGTTTACAGTAGCGTTTGAATAGCTCTGTGAGAAGTTTGCTTCGTAGTTGTCATCGATAACAAGTTTACCGCTTACAACGTCGTTAAATAACTTGTTGTATTCATCAACTGTGAACTTGTTGAATCTCCATGAAGATTCTGCTGTAGGAAGACCTGTGTCTCCTTCTTTAGCGCCAAGAGTCTGGCATGTGTTACCGATTGATGACCATTCGTTGCCGTAGAACTTAGCACACATCTGCTGTACAGAGTTAGCTAATTCCTTCATAGCTGAAGTGATAACTACGGGTGAATCGTTAGCCTGGTCAACGTCAACACCTACAACCTTAGCATCGTTAGCTGAAGCAGCTGCAAATACTGACTGGCAAAGTGTACCACCGCAAGCGAAGATAACTTCTGTTCCGGTTTCATACCAACCGTTTGCAAGTGTCTGAAGTTCTGTTGAAGGTGAATATGATGAACCATATAACCATGTGTAGTTGATATCAACGTTTACGCCAAGTTCTTTAGCAGCATCGTTTGCGCCCTGAACAAATCCGTAACCGTATCTGCAACATGCAGGGTTTGTGCCGCCGCCACCGCCGCAGAAACCTAACTTTGTGTATCCGTCTTTAACAACAGCGTAACCTGCAAAGTAACCACATTCGTGTTCTTTGTATGCAACTGCTGCTACGTTATCAAGGCCTAAGCTCCAACCATCGATGAATACGAATTTAACATCGGGATAGTTTGTAGCTGCCTTTTCAAGTGCTGTAGCCTGTAAGAAACCGGGTGCTACGATGATTTCAGCGCCTGCGTCTGCTGCTGCAGCCATTGCGTTGTATCTGTCATCGTCTGTAGCTTCGGAACCGTTTGCGGGCTGATAATACTTATAGCTCTTTCCGTTCTGAGAAGCATACAACTTAACGCCGTTCCATGTTCCTTCGTTAAAGGAACCGTCCTTTAACTGACCAACGTCTGTAACCAAAGCGATTTGGTACTTACCGTCGGAAGCTGTCATAGAATCGGGAATATCATTTCCGCTCTTTGCAGCAGTAGTCTTTGCGCTTCCGCAAGCGCACAAGGAACATACCATTACCAATGCAAGTACTACTGATAATACTTTTTTCATTGAAAAATTCCTCCCACTATATAAAGTTGTTTTGGTGTGATTCAATGTTTCACACATCAAAAATTATACCATTTTTACCTAGTATTTACAACGTGATTTTATACCCTCAGGGAATTACCGCTTTCATTTTTCATGCGCCATTCGATGCAGCGTTTAAGGTAGTGAATGTAGTCGGGATTTTTGCACATTCCCTTTCCTTCATCGTCTGATATTTTTGCAACGTCACAGCCGTTACATGCGGTAGTCTTCATAACAATATTAAGGGCCGGAACCTTTGTATCGTTTGCTATAAAGGTACCGATTCCAAAAGCGGTTTTAGCCTTATCTTTAAAGTATCTTCTAAGCTTTGTGGCTCTGTCAAAATCCAAGCTATCGCTAAATAAAAGAGTCTTTGTTAAAGGATCGATATCTAAAGACTTATAATGATTAATCATTGTTTCGCCCCACTCATAAGGGTCCCCCGAGTCATGACGCACTCCTGAAAAGAGTGTTGAAAAGGTAAGCTGAAAATCCTTTAAAAAGCATTCTGTAGTAATGGCATCCGTTAATGCAATTCCATTTAACACTCCGTATTCTTTTACCCATGCATCAAGGGCATACCAGTTTGAATAAGCGGGATTATGCTTATGATTTCCCTGTCCCACGCACATAATCCATTCATGAGCCATGGTTCCTACGGGAGTGATACCGTATTTCTTTGCCAGGTACACATTTGATGTACCAACAAAGAAAGAATCTTTCATTTTGGCATCTTTAAGCGTTTTAACGGCTAAATCCTGAGCTTCTTTTGATAATCTTCGTCTTAATCCAAATTCAGAGAAAGCACCAAGCTCGTACTCTCCCGAATTTAGCGCCTCAACCTTTTTATTTAATCTATCCTTGAAATCTTCGAATAATTCATCATAGTTATAGGCCATTCTAAAATAAACTTCGTTTACAATGGCAAGAGTAGGGATTTCATACATGGAAGTGTTAAGCCATGTTCCCTTAGTTTCGATTGTAAGGCCACAGGGAGCATCGGTTCCGAAGTAAAAATCGTCAAATCTTGGCTTCCAAAGCCTTAAATAATCTATGTAAGAGCCTCTTATCCACTTAATTGAATCTAAGTAAGAAAGCTCATCTTCATTAAAGCGTAAATCACAATACATCTTTATCTGATTCTTTATTTCTTCAACCATTTCTTTTGTGAATTTAACGTCGGTGTTTCTGCACTTAAAAGACCATGTGGTCTTATATTCACTGTATTGATGATAAATCGCCTGGCCCATTGAAAACTTGTAGGCATCTGTTTCTAAAAGACTTGTAATAATTCTATCCATTGTATCCCCCTATTTAATAAAAGTCTCACAAATAAATACAACCACGCAGCAGATTATTGATACAGGCAACAATCCTAAACCAAAGAAAGCTGCCAATATGCCTGCAATCAAGGCTAAAAGGCCCGCTATAGGGCTTTGGGTGGCCTCCATGATTGCGGGAAATGTCATAACCGCCAATGTTACATAAGGCACATAGTAAAGAAAGCTTCTTATGAATCTGTTCTTTATAGGCTTGCGAATCAAGGTAAGCGGTAATATTCTTACTCCGTTTGTGGTAAGAATCATTATACATAAATAAATACACAATCTAAGGGAATCACTCATTTTCGGCTACCTCCTCTTCTACCTTCACAGGCTTAATAAGAGATATAACCGCAGAAATGGCGATTGTTAAAATAATTGTTCTTGTGCCGGAACTAATTTCCTTTAAAAGTGGCAATATACTAAATAAATAGCTAAACAAAAAACCTGCAATAACTGCGGCTGTAACAGCCTTATCTCTTTTAGCAGGCGGAATAATGATAGCTAAAAACATTCCGTATAAAGCAACGCTTAATGCTGATACGTATCTTATAGGAAGCGCAGAACCTGCAATTATTCCAAGAGCTGTTCCTAAAGCCCACATAGGCGCTGCCACAACGGTTGCGCCAAATGTATACTTTGGCTTAAGCTTTCCGGGCCATGCAATAGAAATGCCGAAAATCTCATCGGTGCAGCAAGCACCCACGAGAAGCCTTGTAAACATATTTGTCTTTGAATCAAACTTCTGAGTCAAAGCGCAATTCATAAGCAAGTATCTTGCATTGGTGATAACGGAAATTATAAATAGTTCCCAGAAAGAAGCGCCTACAGCAATAAGTGAATAAGCTGCGTACTCACCTGCCGACGCTCTTGTAAAGAGACTTGAAAAAAAGCCAAGTAAAGGCGAAAGTCCGCCTTTTTTTGCTATTATTCCAAGTGAAAAAGAAACAGCGAAATATCCAAGGCCAATGGGAAGGCCGTCTCTCATGCCTTTTAAAAAAGCATTATTATCTTTCATACCGAATTAAATCCTTCATATTTTAGTTTGCCGGTAATCCTTAATCTTCTCTCAGTCTTGACTACCATTGTACCATAGATGTCAAGAAATGGGATAAAGAAAAAGCCATCGGAAATCCGATGGCTTTAAAGTCTTTATTATTTGGAAATTAAACTCCTGCCTGAGCTGCAACTTCTGCTGCGAAGTCGTCAACCTTCTTTTCCATACCTTCACCAACTTCGAAACGAACGAACTTAGCGATGTTGATGTTAGCATCAACAGTCTTAAGGTATGCACCAACGCTCTGCTTTCCGTCTTCAGCCTTAACGTAAACCTGATCAAGTAAGCAGATTTCCTTTAAGTGCTTAGAAATACGGCCTTCAACAAGTCCTGCGAAGATCTTGTCTGCTGAAATGTTAGCCTTGTCATCAAGAGCTAACTGAGCAAGCTGAGCCTTAGCTGCATCTGATAAGAAGTTAGGAAGATAGTTCATGTTAGACTTCTTTTCTTCGTAGATAGCCTTGTCTTCAGCGCTCCATACGTTGTCGTTGATTGCCTTTTCAATAAGCTTGTTTAAGATGGGCTTGGGAAGTGAGAAAGGATCGTTTAATGCACTTTCAAGTGTGATGTCCTTTTCCTTAGCAAGTTCATCTGCTGAAATGTCATTTCTTGATATATACTGAGGGTTCATAGCTGCAACCTGCATAGCTACGTTTGTTAAAGCTTCTTTAACATTGTCGCCTGTTGCTCCGTTAGCTGCTACCAAAACACCGATTCTTCCGCCACCGTGGATGTAAGAAACAACTGTGTCTCCTTCAACCTTGGCAAATCTTCTGATAGAAAGCTTTTCACCGATTGTTGCTGTCTTTTCAACTAAAGCTTCCTTAACGGTCTTAGATGAATCTTCAACCCACTTTTCATCCATCATGCCCTCAACGTCTGCTGCTGATGAAGCAAGTGCCTGATTAGCAACTGACTGTACATATGACTGGAATGTTTCATTCTTTGCAACGAAGTCTGTTTCAGAGTTAACTTCAACAACTACTGCCTTGTTTCCTGAAACTGCAACACGTGTGATACCTTCTGCTGCGATACGGCTTGCTTTCTTTTCAGCCTTAGCAGCGCCGCTCTTTCTTAAAACTTCAACAGCTGCTTCCATATCGCCGTTTGTTTCGTTAAGAGCCTTCTTGCAGTCCATCATACCTGCGCCGGTCATCTCACGTAATTCTTTTACCATGCTTGCGCTAATATCTGCCATTATTTTGTTCTCCTTATAAGTTTATCGTTAAAATTATTCTTCAGTCTGTGCTACTTCTTCGATGTCTGTAGCTTCTGTTTCAGCGTCAGCGTTTGCATCAGCTACGTCAACAGCTTCGCCCTGGTTAGCTTCGATAACAGCGTCTGCCATCTTAGCAACGATAAGCTTTACGGCTCTGATAGCGTCATCATTGCCGGGGATAATATAATCAAGTTCTTCAGGATCGCAGTTTGTATCACCGATACCAAGTAATGTAATACCGAGTGAGTGAGCTTCCTGAACACAGATGTGTTCCTTCTTGGGATCTACAACAAAGATTGCATCGGGAATTCTCTTCATGTCCTTGATACCGCCAAGGTTCTTTTCAAGCTTTTCCCATTCTTTCTTAAGGTTTGTAACTTCCTTCTTGGGAAGTACATCGAATGTACCGTCTGTTGACATTGTTTCGATAGCTTTTAATCTGGCAATTCTTGACTGGATGGTCTTGAAGTTTGTAAGCATACCGCCAAGCCATCTTTCATTTACATAGTACATTCCGCAACGTTCTGCTTCTGTCTTAACAGCATCCTGTGCCTGCTTCTTGGTACCAACGAAAAGAATTGTACCGCCCTGTGCAACGATATCAGAGATAGCGTTGTAAGCTTCGTCAACCTTTCCTACTGACTTCTGTAAGTCGATGATGTGGATACCGTTTCTTTCTGTGAAGATGTAAGGAGCCATCTTAGGGTTCCATCTTCTGGTCTGGTGTCCAAAGTGAACACCTGCTTCAAGTAACTGTTTCATTGAAATAACGCTCATTTTAAAATCCTCCGTTTTGGTTAATCATCCGTGTATTTCCTTAGTCCGTCCACCGACGCGTTATTCGGCACCGACGGGGTTTGCACGATTTTAGACATGCAAAATACACGTGCTTTTTAGTTACAGCGGTAAGAGTTTAACACAGATAAGCCTTAAGTGCAAGGTCTTTCTCAGTTTTTTTACTCTTAAACATAAAAAAAGCAGGGTAAAAACCCTGCTTAAAATACTATCATAAAATTCCGTATTTTGAAAGAACGGTGTAGGCAAAAGTAAGAATTGCAAAAGCAAATGCAAGGATTGAAAAGATTACCGCAATGTTTAACTTCTTATTTAACCTTTCATTCATTTTGTTTAGAGAATCGGAAACCTTTTCGGTTTCTGATACAACTACTGCCTGAACGTTTCTGTATACTTTAACGTTTTCATTGTGAACTACGTCAAGAGTTGATTCTCTTATGGCCTGAAGGGTCTCTTCTTCTTTTTTCTTAGGCGCTTCCTTTATGTCCTTAAGTAAGCTAAAGTTTTCTTCAAGCTGAGCCTGAATCTTATTAAGGTATGCCCTTGTTTTTTCTTTTCTTTCGCTGTCTTCGATATTATTTTGTCTATCCATATTTCTCTGGCCTCTTAATCTTTCAAAAAAGTGATCCATCATATCCTCCTAAGAAAGTTAATTTCTTCTTGTAATAATCTTTCCTATTGTATCAAAGTCTGAACCTTTTGCAATCTCATAAGTTCCTACGCTTATTGATTTATCGTAGCCGTTTTGGCATAAGAATTCATCAAGTTCGATGGCGGATTCTACAAGCCCCGCTTCATATATTCTTCTTGCAACGCTTACAGAAGAATCTCCGGGGATAACCTTTATTTCAACAAGCTCCCCTAAATCCGTATATCCTTCTTCCCCTTCGGGCATTGGATTTATGGGCTTTGGAAGGATTTCTTCTTCTGGCTCTTTAGTCTCTTCAACGACTTCTTCTTTTGATTCTTCACTTTGAGAATCCTCATTTGAAACTTTCTCTTTAGTATCAGAGCTTTCTTTTTCTTCGTTTCTCAAAGCTTCGTTGTTTGAAACAGCCTTTTTTACTTCTTCCATAAAGGCTTCATCTCCTGATACGGAAGGTGTGGCTTCGGCTATTTCTTTTTTATCATCAATCTCTTTTTTATCTACTGTTTCTATAAGGGTTTCTTTTTCCACCGGGTCTGCCGAAACTACCTTTGGCATCGATACGCCCATTATTATGGCGGTAACAATCATGCCTGCCCCGATACCCCTAAAATAGGATTTTAAGTTCATTTAAGTGTACCTTACTTACTCTTTTTTGAAGAAAACAAATCTATTACAAGCTTTACTTCACCTACTCCAAGGCCAAGCTCTTTAGCTATCTGCATGTTTGACTTACCTTGCTCGTGAAGCTTTCTTATCATTTCGTTGGAATTTTTTCTTCCCACGTTATCCGTAGACAAATGAACATCTATGGATGCAGGATTTTCTGTAGGTGTAACAGTCTTTGAAACCGCAGGCTTCTTTGCGGGAGCCTTTTTAACTACGGTTTTCTTTTCTTTGTCTTTATCTACAACAGCTACGCCGTCCACTATCTTTAAGTGCTCGGGAACAAAGGGTGTAAAGGTGTTTTCTTTAACTTCTTCGACCACAGTTTCTTCTTTAATTTCTTCTTTCTTGGCCTCTTCTTCTTTTACCTTTTCTTCCTTTTGCTTAATCTCTTCATCGACTTTCTTTTTCTTTTCTTCCAAATCCTTACGCTCTTTTTCAAGCTCGGTCTTTGAAACCTTTAATTCTTCGCCGGTGTTTTTAAGCTTTTCGTCTTTGTCGTTTAGCATATCATAAAGAAAAACGGCTTCATTGTGATTGTCGTTTATCTTCTTTAAAACGGTTTCGGAGTATTCGTCAACCGCCATGATTTTTTCATTTGAAAGACGCTCTAACGCACGCTCAGTCTTTTCGATTGAGTAGTTAACGGTTTCTTCAACCATATCGTCAATCTTAATCTTTGCCGCGTCCATTTCCTTGTTTACAAGGTCTCTTATTTCGTCTTCGGTTATTTTCTTTTCTTCGTCTTTCTTTGTGTCAGGCAAAAAGAAGCTTATTGCAAAGAATAAGCCTCCTATTACCAAAAGAACTATTTCTGTTGTGCTCATTTTAAATCCTTATGTCGAACGTTGATGTCTTTTCTTTTGTAACCACGACACCGTCACCATTTTCTTTTTTTTCAGGATTTCTGTGCCTTCCGCCGTCACCGTGATATTCATTCGAGCCCTTATCTTTGGCATCAAATTTCTTCTCACTGTCATTGGTTATGTTTGCACCCTTATTAACGGCATTTGCACGCTCTTGAATCTCTTTGTCAAACTGTCCCGAGAAATTGGTTTGATCGACAATCCCCTTATGATCTTCATTGTGCTTAATGTTGGCAAAATCCGTCATTCGCGAAATTCCGCCTGATAACTCCAAAGGTCCTAATCCCATACACAGCCCTCATGTTAAGGAATTAAAGCTAATTAATTCCCACCATCTTAACCTCGCCGCCCTCCTTAATGAAGCGACAATATTTCATTGTTGACTTTACTACCATGGATACGTCACCGATAACAACCTTGGTGCCGGGATAAACATCGCCCCTTACGATAACCTGTCCCATGCTTGATGCTTGTGAATCCTGCGTATCCTGATATTTATTGAGCTCGGAAATATCGTTTTGAAGCTTTTCGTTTAATTCCTTGCTTAATAACGCCAGTTTCTGAATCTGTCCCAATTGGTCGGCCGTCATTCTTATGCCTTGCTGGATTTTAGCCTTTGCTCCGTCCAAAACGGGCCTTATAGTGGTAAGCTGTTTGTTTATTTCCACTATTTCTTTTTTAAGTTCCTGCATGGTGGTCTTAACACCTGTATCCATACCAACTTCAATGATAGTGTCGGCACCCATTTGAGAACCTAAGTTTTTAACTTCAACGGAATTTGTGGCACAAGCTCTTCCGCCTGCGATAAATCCCTTACTTCCGGATACTCTTATATCTGTTCCTGCGGTAATGTTGCTGTGAAGAATTGTGTCTGCTTCCACAAAACCGTCAGCTATAACCTTAGCGTTTTCTAAGAACTTAGCAACCACGTTTCCGCCTGCTTTAAGCTCTCCTTTACGCATTCCGTTCATGCCTCGCATGATGGTGATGTTTTCGCCCGCTTCCAAATAAGCACCTTCAACAACACCTCTTACTTCGATGGAGCCCTTTGCTTTTACGGTAAAGTTTTCACACACGTTACCGTTAACCTGCACGCTTCCGTCGTAATCTATGTTACCAACGCTGTTATCAACGTTTTCTACTTCCAATACATTGGATACAAAGATTTTACCTTCAACCAAAGAAACATGGCCGGAAACCTCCGAATATGCTTCGGTTTCAGTTTCGTTTACTCTGATATTATGGCCATACTTTAAGGCAAGAGTCTTTACTTCTCTTGGATTAATGACTTCACCCTTTACGTTTTTACCGGGTGTACCAAGAACTGCAGGTGTTAAACGTGCAAGCAAGTCTCCCGCATTAATGTGGTTAATAGTATTTAAGTTAAAGAAGTCAACCGTTCCGTCATCGTTAAGAGTAGGACGAACTCTTGGGTTTGTGTTAAAGAAGTATTCAATCTTTGCATCCTCGCCCTGTACGGGAGGTGTGCCTTTAACCAAAACCACGCTCTTACAATACTCTCTGTTAGCTAAAAATGCATCTATAGCTGCATCATCGTATCCGTAACTTATTCCTCGACCGGTGAATTCACGCATAAATTCTTCTTTGCTCATCTGTTCACCGCCGTCATAACAAGGAATCATTCTGACGGAAACAGACATTGCATCGGGAGCACAGGTAACCTTTACGTACTCACCGTCTTTATGAAGAAAATCTGTAATCGTGGGAAAATAGGCAACGCTCTCAAGCCCTGCCAAAGTGGATACAAGAAGTTTCATATCGAAAGTGATGTTCTTGTAATTAAGATATTCGAATAATTCGTCTCTTTGTATAGGCTCTCCACCGTTAGTGGGCGGAACAAGCTTTACGTGGCACTTGCCCCCTCGCTCTACAACCTGGAAATATCCGTTCATTAAATGTAACCCCCATGCCTGAATGTCAGTATCAAATATACTTCTAATTTGATTCTAACAGAATACCCATGTAACGTCCAAGCTTTTCTCTCATTTTTTGTATTGCTCTTGTATGAAGTTGTGAAACTCTGGACTCAGAAACCTCCAAAACGTAGCTTATTTCTTTTAAAGTAAGCTCTTCGTAGTAGTACAAAAGTATTACTTTTCTTTCCTTTTCGGTTAATAAATCCAAGGATTCCATGAGTTTTTCTTTTAACTCTTTTTTATCGACAACTTCCTCGGGAGATTCAAAGTGAGAAGCCAAATTTTTTTCATTTGGCACTTCACTTCCCGATTCCATAAATTCGTTCAAAGAAACAACGTTTGTAACTTTAAGCTGAGACTGCCACTCACATAATTCATCGGAAGAAATGTTAAGCTTAGCCGCCAATTCTTCGTCTGTTGCCGGATGTCCCGTTTCAAGTTCAATCTCGTGCATAGCTTTATCAAGCTCTCTTTGGCGCTGACGGACGGTTCTGGGAATCCAGTCCATCTTTCTTATCTGGTCCAAAATAGAGCCTCGTATTCTTAGACTTGCGTATGTCTCGAATTTGACGTCTTTTAAGCAGTCAAATTTATCGATGGCATCAATAAGTCCGAAAATACCATAGCTGCAAAGGTCTTCATATTCAACATTGTAACCTAAGTACATGCTAAGTCGCCCCGCAACAAGCTTAACAAGCGGAGCGTACTCTAGAATAAGCTGCTCTCTTAATTCGGCAGACTTATCGGAGGCATATCTCTCCCATAACTTTTTTCTTTCCTGCTCGTCCATGTAAGAATTCCATCCCCTGTAAACTCATACTTGGCATAAATATTATGCAAGCTATCTGGATTCATCGTTTTCTTCATCTTCTGAGCTTTCTTCTTCCACTTCGTTCTCCACAAATTCATCAATGGAATCAAAGTCGGTCTTGTCTATAACTTCACCTTCTTCTGAAAGCTTCATGATTGCATTTCTTCTGTCAAAGCCGTCAAGGATGCTTACGATGATAGATCCCAAAAAATAAAATGCTACCAAGGCTGCAAGCAATGCTATAAGCATTGTTTTAAGCCCAAGACCCCGCATATAGACAGTGATTGAAGTAATTGCCCCCGCAATTAACATCAAAAGTAGCGGTAACTGCTGTCTTTTCACGACTAAATAGTCCTCTCTTCCTTACCTACCGCACGAATGACAAAATCACCCGTCTCGGGGTAAAAGATTACGGTTCTACCGTAAGAATCACCGGTATCCTCCGCAATAATAGGAATACCAAGCTCTTTTAATTTTTTCTTGCTGGCTTCAACATTTCTGTCGCCGACTCTTACAAGTTCACTCTTATTCTGGAAGGAGAACATTTGGGCGCCGCCTGCAATCTTTGCAACCATACGGCTTCTTTTTGCTCCTTTTTCTTCCATAAGACGAACAAGTTCGGTAATACCCGTGTCAGCAAATTTATAAATGTTTGTATTATTTCTTATGGCCGTTGAATCGGGCAACATTACATGCGCCAATCCTCCGACTTTATTTTCCTTATCACGAATGGCTACGCCTACACAGGAGCCAAGTCCCAAGGTCGTTACACTGTCGGGGCTTATGCATACCTTTAGGTCGGCCATGCCTACCTTAATCAATTCGCTCATAAAATCTCCCGCAAAGTAATAATCTAAATCATTCCAAGTGCTCCGAGTATCTTACCGTATGATTCAAGATCCGGTACCAAAATAAAGAAACCGTTTAGCTCAAAATCATCTGTAAATTGGGTCTGAATCAATAGAATCTTATCGCCCAGTGTTCCGAACTCAATTGCGGGAACGCTTAATATAGCACCGGCCATATCGATCGTAAGATCGGGTATGGACGGAAAAATTTTCAAGTTAGTGATTGTTGATAAAGAATTCAGATATGCGCCGGTAATGATGTTTCCGATTTCTTTTAATGCGGAAGTCTCCATTTCGCTAAAGGTGTCGCCTTCAAGCTCCATTCCCATAAGTTTGGAAACAAGATGTCTTGCAGCATCTTTTTCAAGCAAAAACATAATAGAGCCGGTAATATCACCTTCTACACAAAGGTAAATACCTGCCATAATCTGTTCTTCTCCACCCATTAATGTTCCGACTTCGCCAAAATCAAGAAGCCTTACCTGCGGAACCTTCATATCTACCTTACACTGAAGCATCTGTGCAAGTGCTGTTGTTGCATTTCCCGCACCGATGTTTCCAAGTTCCTTTAAAACATCAAGGTATTGTTCCGATACGCTTTCCAAGTTTAAATCGCCCATTGACACTACTCCTATTTCGACTAAACGTCCACAATTTTCCGATAGGTTACCCTACCGGAAAATTGTTTTGACATTTGTCTTTATTATTCTTTCTCGATGGTTACCGCGTTCAAGTCAAGGATTGATACAAGATCCTGTCCGCACTTTCCGACACACTGTACAAAGTTTACATGGTCGGGAGAATTATCGGTGGTTGCAACCTTTTCAACCTGCTCGTTGTCAAGAGTAATAACTTCTTTTACTTCATCAACGATAATACCGATTGTGCCTGCGGCTTCATTCTTTAAGATGATAATTCTTGTTGCCTTTGTGATTTCATCTTCTTCAAGGCCCATCTTAAGTCTTAAGCTCATTACGGGAACAACGATACCTCTAAGGTTAATAACACCCTTTAAATAAGCAGGAACCTTAGGTACTCTCGTGATATGCTGCATGCGCACGATGTTATCGACGAAAGCAATATTGATACCGTACTGTTCTTCTCCGATCTTAATTACGATATATTGCGTTGTATCATGTTCATTAGTGGTTGTTCTTAATTCATCCATCGTTTGACCCTCCCCTCATTAAATCAGTGCATTTGCATCAAGTATCAATGCAACTTCACCATCACCAAGGATAGTCGCACCGCTGATGAACTTACACTTGCTTATGTACTTGCCAAGGGACTTAATAACGATTTCCTGCTGTCCGATAAGTTCGTCTACCACCAAACCTGCAAGGCGATCGCCCTTCTTAACTATTACAACAACCAAGTTATCTTCGGGGCTCTTTGTTGATTCAACCTCAACCACATTTGACAATCTGATAATCGGTATTACAGAACCTCTTAACTGGATAACTTCTTTGTTTTGTACAAGCTTAATTTCGCTTGGTGAAATATCTTCTATAGTCTGAATAGAACCTAAGGAGATAGCGTACTTTTCGTTTCCTACAACTACCATCAACGCCTGGATAATAGCAAGTGTCAAAGGAAGTCTTACTGTCCAAGTAGAGCCTTCGCCGAGCTTACTCTTTACTTCAACTTCACCGCTTAAAGCTTCAATCTTAGACTTAACTACGTCAAGGCCAACGCCTCGTCCGGAAATTTCGGAAACAACTTCTTTTGTTGAAAAGCTGGGTAAGAACAAAAGGTCGATAATTTCCTTATCGGACATGTTCTCAGCCTGTTCGGGAGTAATGGTTCCTCTGGAAATAGCTTTATCTCTTACCTTTTCAACATCGATACCGTTACCGTCATCTCTTACTTCAATAACAACGTTGTTACCGTCCTGATAAGCATCTAAGTAGATGTTACCGGTTTCGGGCTTTCCGCGTTCTTTTCTTACTTCGGCTGATTCAAGACCATGGTCGGCAGAGTTTCTTAACAAGTGCATCAAAGGATCGCCGATTTCATCAACAACGGTACGGTCCAATTCTGTCTCTTCACCGCTCATGTGTAATTCCATCTTCTTGTTAAGAGACTTCTGCATATCTCTTATCATTCGAGGGAACTTACTTACAACCGATTCGATAGGTACCATTCGAACCTTCATAACGGATTCGTGAAGGTTTGTGGTAACACTTTCCAAATACTCTATCTGTTCATTGAAGTTTGAATTCTGCTTTGTATCGTCTGAACTTGTGGAAGATACCAGTGAGTTCTTTGCAATGATAAGCTCGGATACCAAGTTCATCAAAACATCAAGCTTTTCGATATCTACACGAACCGTTCTGTTAACGACAGGCTTAGCAACAGGCTTCTTATCTCCTGCCTTTGCTGCATTATCTGTAGTTGCGGGAGCCTTGGGAGCTGCTGCAACATGAGTCTCTTCTTTAGCTTCTGCAGGTTCTTCTGCTTTTTCTTCTGAAGCTTCCAAAGCGCCGCCAAAGTCTGCATCGGTAAGTTCACGTCCGAATGCATCCTCGATTTCGGATACGCTCTTGATAGCTTCTTTTATGTTGTCAAATGAATCCTTTGAAACAACGATTAAGCTAAAGTCAAATTCAAACTTTTCATCTTCTATATCCTGTGTGGAAGGTTTCGAAAGAAGAATTTCTCCGCGTTCTTCCAAAGCCTTAAATACAAGGAATGCTCTTGCGGCCTTTAAGATACAGCTTTCCTGAATATAAACGGTAATTCCGTAGAAATGCTGACCTTCTTCTTTAGCCTTTGCAAAAAGATCTTTCTCTGTATCCGTAAGCTTGATTTCCTGCCATTTTTCTTTAGAATCCGAAGCAGGTGCAGCATCGCTTGCCTTAGCATCGCCTGATGCTTCTGCCTTAGCTTCTTCTTTGGCTTCTTCTTTCGCAGGTGCTTCGACTGAGCCACCTTTAGAATTCAAAATGTCGTTTAATGCCTTAATAAGGTTTTCGTTGTCGTTGGTTCCTTCATCCGAAGTTTCCTGAATAGCGGCAAGATAGCCTTCAAGGGCATCCAAACACTGGAATAATATGTCTATCATTCCGGGCTGTACTTTAATGTTTCCGTTACGAACTTCCGAGAAAACATTTTCCATATCATGGGTAAGATTCTGCATTCTCTTGTATCCCATGGTACCTGCCATACCCTTTAATGAGTGTGCGGCACGGAAAATTTCATTAACGGTGTCCATGTTTTCGGAATCTTGTTCCAATTCCAAAATCTGAGTGTTAAGGTTTTGCAGATGTTCCTTTGTTTCATCGAGGAAAATCTCAAGGTATTGACTTACATCCATCTTAGTTGACCCCCACGTTCATGATGATCTCCCTGGCAACGTCTTTAAGCGGTACTACTGAATTTGTAAGTCCTGCTGTATAAACAGCTTTGGGCATGCCGTAGACGGTGCTGGAGTCTGCATCTTGTGCGATAACAAATATGTTCTTGGTTTTCTTAAGATTCTTGATTCCTTCGGTTCCGTCCGCGCCCATTCCGGTTAAAACGACACATACAACTCTGTCCTGATTACAAGCCGCAAGTGATTCGTACATATAGTTGGCGGAAGGTCTTACGCCTTCACGTGTGGGTTCGTTGGAATAACGAACTTTGTATTTTCCTCCAACCATATCAAGATTTAAATGCTTTCCGCCTTTTGCAACATATACATGCGCGTTTTCAAGTATCTCTCCGTCTTTTGCTTCGGATACTTTGATCTCGCTTAACTCATCGAGACGATCTGCCAACGATAAGGTGAACCCTTCAGGCATATGCTGTACAATTACTACCGGTGTCTTTAAGTTCTTTGGAAGTTTTGGAATAACTTCCTGTAAGGCTTTGGGACCTCCGGTTGAACTGGCAATGGCAACTATTTGATTGTTATTACCTGTTCCTTTTGAAGATTTGCTTGCAAGTTCCAAAAGCTTTTTGGTGGTATCGGAATCTTCTTTTTTCTTTGCTTCCGATACTTCCTCTTCAAAAGGAGCAACCTTACTCTCACAAGCCGCAGCGATGAGATCGAGAAACCTCTTTTGGAAGCTTCCGTCCCTACACTCCATTGCATTTTCAGGTTTGTGAATAAAATCAATAGCTCCAAGTGCCAAGGCGTCCATTGTTGTCTTGGCTCCCTCTTTTGTAAGGGTGCTTGCCATTACAACTCTGGCGGCAATCTTGCGGTTTCGTAATTCTCGTAAAAGTTCTAAGCCGTTCATTCTCGGCATGTTAACATCGAGTACCACAACATCGTATTTTCTCTTCATGAGAAGATCGAGTGCTTCCTCTCCGTCAGTAGCGCGATCTTTTACTTCAAATCTTGAATCCGAGTTGATTATATCACACAACACTCTTCTCATGAGTGCAGAGTCATCAACTACGAGAATATTTTTCATAATTTTTACTCCAATTTGACAGTTTTAATGTTAATTTGTGGTTAATTACATTTAATTGTCATACAATTCCCCGTTTTGTATGTCGTAATTACACTATTTCTTGCTGTTTCTTCTGAACCTTCGTTCTTCTTCGAAAATAAACTTGATTATTTCTTCTCTTACATCCCGTCCCATTCCCGTATACTGGATTCTATGCTCGTACTCTCCCGGGCGATTGGGCATTTCTTTTATGTAAAGAACCTGCGCCAGTATTTCAAATTCCTTTGACTTACCGTCTATGTCGAGAGAAAACGTACAATAGATGTATGTACCTTCATCGTACCACACGTCTGTTATATATCTCATACCACCGCCGCTTATATCGCAAATAAGGGCTCTTCTTAAAGGAAGTCCCGGCACAATAAGAGGCTTATAATCGTTTAACGATTCAACCTCTTCTCTTTTTAACTCTCTGATTCTCATATCCATGACGGTTGAAAATCTGTAATACTCACGCCTTTGATGTTTCCTTAAGTTGCTGGTTAACTCAAAAGCGAGCACATACACGTTGTTGCTTTTATATCTGTCATAGATTCTTGCATAGCATTGATAAAGACCGTTAGCCGTATAAAAGCAAAGGTCATACTCTGAGCCAACGGGGAGCAATATTAATTTTGTTTTTTCAAGCGGCATCATTATTTCCAGCCTGTCATCGGATAAAACCATGTAAACTTTTGTTGAATAGGTTCTAACCTGCTCGCCGTCTTTTGCAAAAAGATAGTCTACGGATCTAAGATCAACCTTGTCTCCGTCCATAACAATGTTTGATAACATCTTTGTGCTCCTTTTGTCTAATTATTGTTGTTTTCTTTTGCTTTTTTGCCCACAACTATATGTGAAAAGAAAGCTGCCATGCCACGTTTCTTTACGGTTTGAATATTTTCGTTGTTCATAAGGTTTTTAGCTATTGTTTCAAAAGCCAGAGCCGATTTTGCATTGGGACTTTGAATCGACACAGGCATCTGCTGCATTACCGCTCTTGATAAAAGGCTGTCTTCGGGGATGGCTCCGATATAATTTACAGGGAGTTTTAAATACCTTGCCACCACCGCGTTAAGCTTATTGTATAGGGCCTGTCCTTCGGCCGCGTTTTCGACTTTATTGGCCAAAACCTTTAATTGAGAATTTTCCGTAGAAAATCTCGGATGTCTTGCAAGTGCTTTTAAAAGTGAATATGAGTCTGTAATGGAAGTCGGTTCCGGAGTGGTGACTATGATGATTTCACCGCTTGCAACCAAAAATTCCAAAACCGCATCGGAAATTCCCGCACCCGTATCCACAATAATAATATCTGCTATGGCATCCAATTCGGCGAGATTTTGAATAATGTATGTAAGATGTTCTCTGCTTAAATTGGACATGCTTGCAATACCTGAACCTCCGGATATAAAGCCTACATCCATAGGTCCCCAGGTGATAATGTCTTTAATGTTTTTTCCTTGATAGATTAAATCCGCAAGATTGTGCTTAGGCACCGCGCCAAACATAACTTCAATGTTTGCAAGACCAAAGTCCGCATCCAAAATTATTACCCTCTGCCCCATCTTTTTAAACTGGATGGCAAGGTTAATTGAAGTGTTTGATTTGCCCACTCCGCCTTTACCGCTTGTTACCGTAATGACTCTTGCCAATGGCCTTTGCGGAGCATTCTGGGATTTAATGATATTTCTAAGCTGTGAAGCCTGATCCATTTACTTTCTGCCCCCTAGTAGATTCTTTACAGTACGCTGTGCGTTAAAGTCCTCGATATCATCGGGAACGTTTTGTCCGCAAGTTACATATGAAAGATCCGCACCGGTGTATAACTTTAGATTTAATAAGTTACCAAGTGCCGTTGTCTCATCAAGCTTTGTGAAAATAAGCTTATAATCAGTAATCTGTGAATAAGCGTCTGCAATAGAACGTAAATCTCTGTACTTAGTGGTGGCACTGACCACCAGATAAACTTCCTTTTGTGTGAGTGAATCAACAGAATGAATGAAACTTCCCATTACATTCTTTTGTTCTTCGTTTTGATGTGAATGACCTGCGGTATCCACAAAAACGTAATCAAAATTTGTAAAATCTTTTAAAGCTGACTCCATTTCTTCAATGGTATATATAATTCTGAAGGGTACCTCCAAAATATTTGCATAGGTTCTTAACTGCTCAGCGGCAGCGATTCTGTAAGTATCCGCCGTAAGAAGCGCTACCTTTTTCTTTTGCTCAACAGAAAACTTTGATGCTATCTTTGCAATGGTAGTGGTCTTTCCGACACCCGTGGGGCCCACAAAGAAAACTGTTTTGGGACCTTCTTCCGCGGGAGTGATGGTGGAAGCCTTACCAAACTTTAAAATCATCTTTTGATAAATCCCTGCAAGTGCCACATCAAAGGGTGTGCCGGGCTTTGTGATCTTAGCCGTTTCTTCGATTATTGAAGAAGCATATTCTTCGTTTACTTCATTATCAGTCATTGTCTTATGAAGAAGCTCAAAGAAACATTTAAGCTCGTCGTTTTCCTGCTTTTCTTCCTCAGATGCTTCTTTTTCTTTAGCCTTCTCTTCTTCCGGCTTTTGAAGCTTTTCTTCTATCAGGTTTTCAAGGTTGTTTAAACGCTCCGCTATAACTTTATCCGCATCCGAATCTTCTTTTTTGGACATTGTCTCTTCTCTTTTTTGTGCTTCTGCCTTTTCAACGATGGGAGCTATTTTTCCAAGAGCCTCCGTGATGCTTCTTGCATCGGGAGCGGTTGCATGCACTTCACGCTTTTCCGACTCTTCCTCAAGTGCCACGGTAATTTCCACAAGCTGGGGTTTTAAAAAAGAAAACAACCCCTTTCTTTTAACGCTTCGAACGTTCATTACCACGACATTGTTGCCAAGCTCTTTTTTTGCCAGCTCCACTGCTTCATTCTCTGTTTTGGCCTGAAATTTTTTAATAATCATTTTATGCGGTTACCATCCCAACTGACTGAAGTTCAACATTTGATTCCATTTCATTATACGACACAACGACCATATCTTTGAAGTATTCTTCCGTAAGTCGTTTGAAATACATTCTTACTATCGGAGAAGTGATTACTATCTGCGCTTTGCCTAAGTTTTCAAGCTTCTTTAACTCTTTTCCGGTAGAGTCTATTATTGCCTTTGTTTTTTCGGGATCAAGGGTTAAATATGCACCCTGCTCCGTTTGCTTAACGCTTGCCATAATTTCCTGCTCAAGCTTAGGATCCAGGGTCACAACGCTTGTTGTTTCATTCTGTGGGAAGTATTTTCCCGAAATGGCACGCTTTAAGCTTTGGCGAACATATTCTGTCAAAATATCCGTATCTCTTGTGGTGGGCGCATAGTCTGCCAAGGTTTCAAAGATTGTAAGCAAGTCTCTTATGGAGATACCTTCCTTTAAGAGATTTTGTAAAATCTTTTGAATCTCGCCAAGGGATAAAAGCTTTGGATATAGTTCGTCCACAACAGAAGGATTGGTTTCTTTTAAGTTGTTTATCAAAGACTGAACATCCTGTCTTGTAAGAAGCTCTGCGATGTGCTGTCTTATTATTTCCGTTAAGTGTGTGGCAATGATTGAAGGCGGGTCTACTACGGTATATCCTAAGCTCTCCGCTCTTTCTCTCTGGCTTTCCGTAATCCATACGGCAGGCAAATGGAAGGACGGCTCAAATGTGGGAATACCTGTAATTTCTTCTTCCACGTATCCCGGGTTCATGGCCATGTAGTGATCGAAAAGGATTTCTCCTTCGCTTACCTGAATGCCTTTAATCTTTATAATGTACTGGTTTGGATTAAGCTGAATGTTATCTCTTAAACGAATGATGGGCACAACGGTACCAAGTTCAAGAGCAATCTGTCTTCTTATCATAACCACACGGTCAAGGAGGTCACCGCCCTGGCTTACATTTGCCAAAGGAATGATTCCGTAACCGAATTCAAGCTCAATGGGGTCAACCTGAAGTAAGGATGTAACATTCTCCGGTTGCCGTATTTCTTGAGCCTCCGCTTCTTCCGTCTCAGTTTCTGTCTCTATCTTTGCTGTTTCTATGGTGGTTTGCATTACTCTTGCGGCAATAACAAAGGCTGCGCCAAGAACCACAAACAATACACCGTTTAGAGGGGTTACAATGCCTAAGAAAGCGATTGTGCCGCCCACAATATATAAAGCCTTCGGAATACCGAATAGCTGGCTTACAAGGACAGAGCCAAAGTCTGCGGAGCCTGAACCCTTTGTAACCAAAATACCTGTTGATAAAGAAATCAGAAGTGAAGGAATCTGGCTTACAAGTCCGTCACCGATAGTAAGAATTGTATATGCGGAAAGAGCGGAAGAAAAATCTTCGCCTCTGCTCATACCCATTACAATACCGCCCACAATGTTAATGGCAGTAATGATAAGGCCTGCAACCGCATCTCCTTTTACGTACTTAACGGCACCGTCCATGGATCCAAAGAAGCTTGCTTCAGATTGAATCTTTTCTCGCCTAAGCTTTGCTTCCTGGTCGGTAATTGCTCCCGTATTTAAGTCGGCATCGATAGCCATCTGTTTACCGGGCATAGCGTCCAAAGTAAATCTTGCGGTTACTTCAGCTACACGTTCCGAACCTTTGTTGATTACTATAAACTGAATCAAAACCAGAATGATGAAGACGATAACACCCACAACAAGATTGTTTCCGCCCACGAACCTACCGAAGGTTTCGACAACGTTACCGGGATTACCGGTAGAAAGAATAAGCTTTGTGGATGATACGTTCAAAGAAATTCTGAAAATTGTTGTAAAAAGAAGTATGGTGGGGAAATATGACATATCCAGAACTTCTTTTGTGAACATACAAACAAACATAATCAAGAAAGCTATTGATATGTTTATTGCAAGACAAATATCAAGAAGCCATGACGGAATGGGCACAATGAGCATTACAAATGCCGCAAGTATATATAAAGCTACACCCAAATCAGCCTTTTTCATTCCCTGACTCCTTTCTCATATAATCTATACTTTACCTTTTAAGTGATATACGAATGCCAAAACTTCCGCCACTGCCTGGTAAAGCTCGGGAGGTATCAGTTCTCCCACTTCAACATTTGCGTAAAGCATACGTGCCAAAGGCTTGTTTTCAACGATTTCAACGTCGTTTTCCCTTGCCACCTCTTTAATTCTTTGCGCAAGATAATTTTCACCTTTTGCTACCACCATAGGGGCATCATATTTATCCGCATCATACATGATTGCCACAGCATAGTGGGTAGGGTTTGTAATTACGACATCGGCTTTGGGAATATCCTGCATCATTCTTCGCCTTGATGCTTCCCTCATCTTCTGCCTTATCTTACCCTTGATCTGAGGATCACCTTCCTGATCCTTAAATTCATCTTTTACTTCCTGTTTTGTCATCTTCAAATCGTCAAAATGCTTCCATCTTTGGTAAGCATAATCGGCAAATGCGATAACAAGGTAGGCCGCCGCCATTCTGATTCCTAAGCTAATTACAAGCTTTCCCGTTGCGGCAATTCCCTGATTTAAGCTTACATCATACAAAAGAAACAAACCGTTTATGTTCTTTTTTAGGTATGTGTAAGTGATTATTGAAATAATCGCTATTTTTAAAATTGATTTAACGAGCTCCATTATTGCTCTGCCCGAAAAAATCTTCTTAAATCCCTTTATGGGATCAAGCTTTGAAAACTTAGGCTGTAACGGTTTTCCCGTTGGAGCCCATCCGACCTGAGCCACGTCGCAAACAAAAGAAACTATGAATGCAACGGCAAAAATCGGCAGTAAAATCATTAATACCTGTATCAAACTTTCCGTAAAAAGCGAAAGAATGCTGGTTTGATTTACAAACCCGTCGTAGTTTTTTATATACTCAGGGATATCGTCATAAGTAAGTGCAAAGAAACCTACAAGCTTATCGCCAAGTGTTGAAAGATAAACCTGTAAGAGTATAAAGAAAGCAAGAAGCGAAAAGGCATTTTCAATTTCCTTTGACTTTGCTACCTGACCTTCTTTTCTGGCATCCTGTTTCTTTTTCGAAGTAGGAGCCTCTGTTTTTTCTCCTCCGGGCCCTTCTTTTGCAAAGAGCTGAAGATCATACTCTAGAATCATGCAAGGGCCTCCACAAATACGGTTACCATTTTCCTTATTTCACCAAGGATCATGGCCGATGCTCCGGGAAGCATACCTACAGTTAAAAACAATACCGCAAGTCCAAGCAGAATCTTTGTCTGAATACCTATAGCAAACATGTTTAACTGAGGCGAAACCTTGGCAAGCACACCTAAAATCGAATTAAGTAAAATCATGGCCGCAAAAACGGGAAGGCAAAGCCTGAATCCGATGGTTACGTAATCAACCAAAAATGCCGCCATAGACGTAAGTATTTTTTCTGAGTTAAAAATTGCTTTGGTAAGGGGTATCAGTCTGAAGCTTTCCGTAAGTGCGCCAAGCAAAAACTGATAAAGCCCGCTTATAAGCATCATAAGCATTACAACATAATGGTAGTAAGTTCCGCTTATTGTTACCTGTTGCCTTGAAACAGGGTCAAACATGGAAACCATTGAAAGACCGATTTCCATATCCACCAAATGACCCGCAAAGTTTAGTATCGCTTCGCAGATTGCGGCACTGTATCCTATCAATATTCCCGTTATGGCTTCTTTTAACACTAAAATCGAATATCCCAAAACAGTGTTGTATTCAAATTCGCCAATTGGAACCGTTCTGTAAATAACTATGGAAATAAGCACACCAAGCCCGATTTTTACTCTTCTTGGCGTATCGTTCATTCCAAAGAATGGAGCGGCAAACATAAAACAGGTAACTCGAACAACGATTAAAAGGAAGGTTTCAAGCTCGGCCATGGAAAATGTGAAATTGACCATTTTTCATACCCTCCTAATGAATGTATTGTCCAAAGTCCGCCCATAATTCAACAATATAGTCTTTCATGGAGCCAAGCATCCAATAACCTAAAAGTGCAAGGCCTAAAAAAACGCAGATAATCTTGGGAACAAACGTAAGAGTCTGTTCCTGAATGGATGTAACGGTCTGAAATATACTGATCACCAAACCGACTACAAGTGAGATTAAAAGAATGGGAGCAGAAAGCTTGATTACAAGAAATAAACCTTGGCTTACCAGTCTTACAACTTCTTCTATCGTCATAATTCCCATTTCCCCCTTTGATTACCTGAATGATTTTACAAGTGAGCCGATTATTAAGCTCCAGCCGTCCGCAAGAACAAACAAAAGTATCTTAAACGGCATTGAAATCGTAGTCGGCGGCAGCATCATCATACCCATACTCATAAGTACCGATGCCACTATCATATCGATTACGATAAAAGGTATGTAAATAATAAAGCCTATCAAAAATGCAGACCGAAGTTCACTGACAATAAAACTTGGAATAAGAATGTAGTTAGGGATAGAATCAAGTTCTCCGTCCCATTCTACCTCTGCTATTTCCATAAAAAGCCTAACGTCTTTTGTCTGGGTCTGTCCGTACATAAAGTCTCTGAAAGGCTTCATGCCGATTTCGATAGCCTCTTGCTGAGTGATTTCTCCCTTGTCAAAGGGCACGATTGCCTCATTATAAGCTGTGGTAAAAGTAGATTGCATTATAAAGAACGTCAAAAACAGAGCCAACCCGATAAGCACATTATTGGGAGGCGCTGTCGATGTGTTGAGTGCCGACCTCGTAAAGTGAAGAACAATAATTATTCTCGTAAACGACGTCAACATTATAAGAAGTAGCGGGGCAAGCGCTATTAATGTAAGCGTTAAAAGAATCCTTAAAGATCCCGATAACTCCCCGTTACCATTATTGTACGTTATAGTTAAATCGTTAGAAATGTTCAGTTCCTTAAGTTCGTCAGGGGTCGAAGCACTTCCCGGTTCTTCAATGTTGGTTCTTCCGGTGGTCTCACCGTTTAAGTGAGTCTGTCCGTGGCCCGTAGGATCCGTGCTTGACGCTTCAGCCGAAATTTGGGGACTGATAAGCAATATGCCCACCAGTAACAGCAGGCACATTGAGCGTAAAATTTTCTTCATTTGGATTTATCTACCCCATTTTCCTTCGCTTTGTTTAAAAAGTCCTTAAAGGAGAATGTACCACTATTTTCGTAATGGTCTTTTAAAGTATCCCCGTCTATTTCATCAATCAGGGTTATCTCATCTTTGCCGATACCAAGCGCATAGTATTTTTCACCAATCTTTATGATTTCCACAAATTTATTGGGAGCAATACGTTTGGACTCAACAATGAGTATGTTTTCCCCGGGTGCCTTTTCTTTTTGATAGTTTCCTATCCATTTGGTCACCCAGGCGCATACTACAAGCACAAATATCGTGATGAGTAACACCACGATAGTTTGTCCAAATCCTGATGCTGTAGACGAAAGGCACGCGGCCATTAACCTACTACCTTCTTAACGGCTTCAAGTACACGGTCAGCCTGGAAAGGCTTAACGATAAAGTCTTTTGCACCTGACTGAATGGATTCAATAACCATAGCCTGCTGACCCATAGCGGAACACATAATAATCATAGCCCCGGGATCGCCTTCTTTGATTTTTTTGAGAGCCTGAATTCCGTCCATTTCAGGCATTGTGATGTCCATAAGAACTAAGTCGGGTTTGGTTTCGTTGTATTTTTCAACAGCCTTCAAACCGTTTTCTGCTTCGCCGACAACATTGTAGCCATTCTTTGTAAGAATGTCCTTAATCATCATTCTCATGAAAGCAGCATCATCACAAATCAAAATATTCTTTGCCATAACTTACACTCCTATTGGTTGATTATTATTTGATAATTTCAGTAACACGCACAGCGAAGCTTTCTTCAATAACAACAACCTCGCCTTTGGCAACGAACTTGCCATTAACCAATACGTCGATCGGTTCGCCTGCTATCTTATCAAGCTCTATGATGGTACCCGGTGCAAAATCCAAAATTTCGGAAATCGATTTACTTGTTCGTCCAAGCTCAACGGTTACATTAAGCGGAACGTCCATAATCAATCCGATATTTTCGTTTGCCTGCGTTGCCGCATACTCCGGTGAGAAACTCTGGAACTGCGCAGGCTGTACATTCATCTGCGGCATTCCCATGTTCATTCCCATCTGAGGCATTCCCATACCCATCTGAGGCATTCCCATTTGTGGCATTCCCATGTTCATATTCATACCCATCTGCGGCATTCCCATGTTCATGTCCATGCCCATACCCATGCCCTGCTGTGGAGCAGGCTGAGGTTCGGGGGCGGGTGCCGCCTGTTGTGCCGGTGCAGGCTGAGGAGCGGGTTCGGGCTCCGCTTGTGCTCCGGATGCAGATTCCATATCCATGAAGGTCTGAACCAATTTCTTGGCAAACTCGATAGGATAGAGTTGCATAATAGTTGAATCTACCAAATCGCCAATCTGCATGGCGAATGCTACCTTAACAAACGTTCCACCAAGGAAAGGAGCAATATCTGCACCTGACTGGTATTCCGTTAAATCAAGCAAACTTGCTTCCGGGGGGCTTATATCAATCATGGTACCAAGCATTGTCGAAAGAGATGTTGCAGAAGCACCCATCATCTGATTCATAGCTTCCGAAATAGCGCTTAAGTGAAGTTCACCAAGCTCGCCTTCGGTATTGGTGCCATCACCACCCATCATAAGGTCGGTAATTACTTTAACATCATGTTCTCTTAAAACCAAGATGTTTGTACCGTCCAGCCCGGATGTGTAATGAATCTGTATAAATACGCAAGGACGTTCATAGTCGTCAATCATGCTCTTCCAGTTAACCATCGAAACAACCGGGGTTGTGATGTTAACCTTCCTGTTTACAAGCGAATAAAGCGTGGTCGCGGAAGAACCCATACTGATGTTGGCTACTTCTCCTACCGCATCACGTTCTACATCAGACAATGTCTGTTCGTCAGATGCTTCGCTTCCCTGGGTGAAAGGCTGTTGTTCTGCTACCGCAGCCTGTGAGCCATCCCCGGGGTCCATACCGCTAAGGAGAGCATTAATCTCGTCCTGGGATAACATTCCATCCATGTTTTTACTCCTCCTCCCTGATTACTTGCGTAATCTGTGCCGCATACTTGTCTTTCTCAGTACCGGGTACTGCCTTAAACTTTAAAATGTTTCCGACAAATACGCTAAGCTCTGTATCCACTCCCGTGTCGAGTCGGATGATGTCGCCATGCTGTAAATTCACAAAGTCGTTTACAGAAATAACGCTTTCGCCCATAACAACTTTAACAGGCACATCCACTCTCTTGATTAAGGATTCGATATACATTTCGTAGTCCTCACCTGAATTATCCTGCATGGTGGAGAACCAGTACTTTGTATTCAATCTATCCATGATGCTTTCCAGAGTAAAGTACGGAAGGCACATGTTCATAAACCCTTCAACGTCACCAATCTTTACATTAAGTGTAACGATGGCAATCATTTCATTGGGTGCTATGACTTGAGCAAACTGCGGATTGGTCTCGATTCTTTCAAGCACCGGGTTAATGTCGATAACGTTTTTCCAAGGCTCTCGCATCAACTGAATCGAAATAATCAGCATTTTTTCTATTATGGTCATCTCTATTTCAGAGAAGTCTCGGTTCTTTTCAAGCGGTATTCCTTTTCCCCCGAGCATTCGGTCTATCATGGCAAATCCTAAGTTGGCAGCCAAATCTAGTATTATATTACCACCCAAGGGTTGGAAATTTATTATACCCAAAATTACAGGGTTGGATAAGGCGTTTGTGAATTCCGAAAATGTAACTGTTTCGGAGCTCGCCACGCTTACCTGAATGTTCTTTCGCAGGTATACGGGAAGGTTGGTTGCAAGCAATCTTCCGTAATGTTCATATATTATTTCAAGTGTACGTAAATGCTCTTTTGAGAACTTCGCCGGACGTTTAAAGTCGTAGTTTTTGACTTGTTTGTCCCCTTTGTCCTGCATTTCATCTACATCCAGCTCACCGGTACTTAGGGCAGCCAGCAAGCTGTCTATCTCATTTTGAGATAATACCTCGCCCACGAAGTTCACCTCCTTGTTTCATGCACCATTCCCATTTGAATTATTGATACATGATATTGCTGAATGTAACTTTATAAATAAATGTCGAACTATATTCGGTCTGTATACGAGAAAGTATCTCGTTTCTCATCTGTTCAGGATTGCTTTGCGCTTCTTCGAGGGTGTGGCTACTGATAACTTCTATTATAATCGACTTAAATAACGAAATGCTAGAAGTTACGGTTTCCTTGTACGTCTCATAATCCTCATGCTTCTTATTCATGTACATTGTGACGTTAACAAGGTAGAAGTGATCCTTACCGTCGTCACCTTTCTTAAGAGGAATTGTCAATGTGTCGCCTATATCAACCGCTTCTGAATCGGCAATTGATACACCTTCTTCACCTTCCTCTTCAGTTTCCGAAAGCTCAATATTAAGCACACTTGCAATGTTTGATACAAGTGCATTGGTCTTCTTTGCGGTACCTGTTACGGAAAACATCATAATTGCCGTAAGCACCACATTGACCACCATTAAAGCCAATATCAAGATGGAAATTAAGTTTTTCTTCATGTTCTTATCTTCCCCTGAAATATAATTTAGTAACTGCTTAATTCGTGATAAATCTTAATCTCAACTCTTCTGTTTAAATCTCTTCCTTCGGATGTTGAGTTGTCTGCAATCGGGCAATACTCTCCGCGGCCCGAATGCTTTATGTTTGCAGGATCCAATGAAGTGTTGTCAAGCATGAAGTAGAACACCGAAAGCGCTCTTGCCGCACTTAACTCATCATTGCTCGCATATTGCTTTGTGTGCTGGGGAACATTATCCGTATGTCCCTCTATTTCAATTCCGTAATTGGCATATCTTTCAAGAATCATGCCGACCTTTCTAAGAACAGGTTCAACACTATCCAAAAGCTCTGCGGAACCGGGTTTAAAAAGGATGGCTCCTTTTAAGGTAAGCTGTACGTACTGCGAGTTAAAGTCAACATCAACTTTATCCGCAATATTATTTTCCGATAAGGCTTCGGAAAACTGCTCTGCTAAGGCTTCACTTGCTTCAAGCTTTCTCTTTTCAACATTTTCAAGCTCTTTTTGCTCTTCGTCGAAAGCTTCGGCTTGCTCATCGTTTTCAGCCATAACACCGGTTGAATTTATATATTTACTAAGCTCATTTAATTGGCTTACGCCGTTACTTATCAAAACGCCGTCACCTATTGCCGTACTGCCCGCCGTAAAAATACTGAAGGTACTTTGGAACGAAGCGGCTATGGCATCAAACTTTGCTTGGTCGACATTTGCGGAAGCAAAAAGCAAAACGAAGAAGCAAAGGAGCAAGTTCATAAGATCGGCAAAAGTATTAAGCCAAGGCTGTCCGGGGCCACCATCGGGCTCTTGTTTTTTTCTTGCCATTTATTCCTCTCCTCCGGATTCGGGTGTAGCTGCCGCTCTTGCATCTGGCGACAAGAATGATTTAAGTTTCTCTTCGATAACTCTGGGGTTTTCACCTGCCTGAATTGAAAGAAGGCCTTCAATCATAATCTGCTTAACCATAACTTCAATGGCATTGTGCTTCTTCATCTTGAATGTTGCGGGAAGGCAAAGCCAGTTAGCAATCATGGAACCATAAAATGTGGTAAGGAGGGCAACCGCCATGGCGGGACCGATGTTAGCCGCATCGCTCATGTTGTAAAGCATGTTAACAAGTCCGATAAGGGTACCAATCATACCCCATGCAGGACCCATGGCAGCGAACTGTTCAAAGAAAGTGATTACCTTATTGTGACGACCTTCAAGGGAATCAAGCTCCGTCTCCATGATTCCTCTTACAAGTTCGGGGTCGGTACCGTCTACGATAAGTAATATACCCTTCTTTAAAAAGTCATCGTCAAGGTCTCCGGCCGCTTCTTCAAGAGAAAGCAATCCTTCTTTTCTGGCCACATTTGAAAGATCTATGATTTTTGTGATGATATCTTGCGTGTTTAACTTCGGAAGTTTAAAGATTAAAGCGTAACTTTTTAAGTTGTTTGCGAATTCTTTAAGCTCACAGGACATAACCATACAGCTTATGGAACCACCGATGGTGATAAGAACCGAAGGTATATCGATAAAGTTTGAAATAACGGAGAAATTTACACCGGTATTTTTATCGAAAACCATACCGAAAACAACCAAACTAAAACATAAAATTAAGCCTAATAATGAAGCTATATCCATTCGGTATTACCCCTCAGTTTTGCTGTTAAATGCAAAAATGTCCTTTCTATACGATTTTACTAAATTTATTACCTCTTGTCTACTTTCTTTTATGATAATTTTGCGACCTGTAGACATGGTAAGAACGGTGTCAGGAGTCTCTTCCACCGTCTCAATATAGTCCTCGTTTACGGTAATTTGTATACCGTTTAACTTTGTTACGTTAATCATTATAGTTAACCTCTCTTAACGCCCAATATACATAACAAGCAAAAGAAGGGGAACCAAATCCTTTTAGTTCCCCTTGCTATTTAATTATCTCTTAAGATTAACCAATTCTTCAAGCATTGTATCCGAAACTGTGATGATACGTGAGTTTGCCTGGAATCCTCTCTGAGTGGTGATCATTTCCGTAAATTCTGTGGAAAGGTCTACGTTACTCATTTCAAGTACGCCGGTTCTCATGTATCCGCCGGATGATGTGATATCAACGCCCATACCGTCGAATTCTCCTGAGTTAAGACTTGCTGAGTAAAGGTTTTCTCCTTCTTTTTCAAGACCTGCCGCATTTGCAAATTCAGCAACTGCGATCTGTCCCATAAGACGGGTCATACCATTGTCGTAAGAAGCATAAATCTTACCGTTTGTCTGAATGGTGATACCTGTCATTTCACCCATCTTACGTCCTGCGCCGATTCCGTCCTTATCGCCTGATTTTGCGGCGATTGTGGATGTACCGGAGTTGTTGTACATGTTTGTTGACTTCATGTCTAAAACGATGTCTGTAAAGTTTGCGATTGAGTGATTTGTTCCTGTAGCATCCTGAACTGTAGTTTCAAAGTCAAGAGTAAAGGTATTTCCTCCTCCAACCTTTATGAAATCACCGTTATCTGTGTTGTAGGTAAGATTAACACCCTTTCCTTTAATACCGGTTACTGTCAAAACACCGCTTGTCGGATCGATAACAGCCGATGTTACGTTGTCCCAATCTATATCAGAATTAAACATTGCACTTAATACAGTCTTGTTTGCATCGCTGATGGGAATCGTCACATTATAAGGATCTGTAGGAGCTGCGCCTGTTCCCTGTGTTCCCAAAGATGTAAGTGCAACTGTTGTAGCTGTTGTTGTTCCTTCAGGTGTGTATGAAAAATTACCTGCCGCACCACCTGTTCCGGGAGTGTATGTCACACCATCTTTTAACTGTATTGCCTTTGAAACCTTTGCCGTAAAATCATTACCCGCATTTAAACTTACAAATTGGGAAATATCACTACCTTCAATTCCCTTTGTGATAGAATCACCGTTCTGGTCAAGAATATCGTCAATCTGCATGTAAAACTCACCGGCATCGGTTGTGTTGTGAATTGAGAATCTTGCTGTGTAAGGATAACCTGCCTGATCGTAGAAGCTAAAGTTAACTACCTTACCTGATTCTGCTGAAAGGTCTGTATCGTTTTTATCAAGAATACCTGAAATAACACCGAGTGTGGTGGATTCGGGCTCATAAGTCATAACTTCGGGGCTCATGATTCTTAATGCAGATACTGTATCTTTCTTAATGTTTGAAACGTTATCGGGGTCTACCTGCCATCCCATAACGTTGTAACCGTTACTGGACATAACCAAGTTACCTATTGCATCAACGCTGAATGCGCCTGCTCTTGTAAAGAAATTTGAATTGCCGTCTGAAACGATGAAGAACGACTGACCTGTTATACAAAGGTCGAAGGGGTTACCGGTTGTCTGTGTGGCACCCTGGCTGGTGATTGCTGTGTTGATTGCCGCAGACTGAACACCAAGACCAATCTGGCGGGCATTGGTACCACCTGTACCTGTTAAAGCGTTGGGGCCTGATGCCTTCTGTGTTGTCTGATACATTAATTCACTGAAAGTGATTGAACTGTTCTTGTAAGCTACTGTGTTAACGTTAGCGATGTTGTTACCGATAACGTCCATCTTAATCTGGTGTGTTTTAAGTCCTGATACACCAGAATACATTGATCTCATCATAGTGATTGACCTCCTGATATAATGCAGTTTTGACTTCCTCTGTCAGTCAGAAGTCTAAGCCTCCAAAAGGTCCGGCTTATATTATTACTGCACCGTCTATATTGGTGAATATGTTTAGATCAGTCTCCGACTTATCTAAAGCTGTTACTACGGTATTATTTGGAATATTGACCACGAATGCCAATTGATCCATTAATACCAATGAATCTTTGATTCCTTTCTCATTGGCCTTTTTTGTTGCAGTGTTAAGTCTTTCAAGCTGTTCTGTGGAAAGAGAAATGTTTCTGTCTGTAAGCCTTCCTGCCGCATGCTTTGAAAACTTAAGTTCCTTTGGTGCTATTGCGGCTTCGCTCTTTGCCTTTAATATGTCGCTGAAAGAAATATCACTTACAGGTGTAGGTTTGTTTACAGGCTTATTTAAAAACTGTGCCTGAACCTGCTCGATGGAAAGGAAATTATTTTTGTTAACGTCCATTTTTCCACCTTTCTAAGCTTGGTTATTTGCTGCTTCTTTAAGCTCCTTGATTCTTCCTACATACTGCTGTAAAAGTTCCTGTGCTTCCTTACCGATGAAGGATTTCTGATAGGAATTCATGCTGTTGAATGTATCGCTTAAGGTCTTGATTGCTTCTTCGTATTCAAGAGTTAACTCTTTTGTTGAAGGAAGTGAACCAAGTGCCGAAACGAACTTTCTTGCAAGTGAGTATGCTTCCGAATACTGCTCATCCATGATCTGATAAACATCATCTATGGAATATAAGGATTCGTCGATTGATAAAAATGCTTTGTTGTTTTCGTATACAACGTAATCCACAATACCCTGAGCGTATTCCATTGCTCCTGTAGATGCGTTTGTCACTCTCAAGACAACTTCTTTTCCAACAAGTCCGCTTGCTCTTTGCAATGACATTCCTGCTGTCATGTTCTGCATTTCTTCCAATTGTGAGAATGTTGCAAGCTGTGAAATATATTCGGTATTTTCCGTAGGCTCCAAAGGATCCTGATATTTCATCTGAGCTACAAGCAATTGAAGGAATGCGTCCTTGCCAAGTGTAGAACCACTTGCCTTTTCTGTCTCCTTTTTGGATAAAGAAAGCTGCGATGCTGTTGAGGGTTGAATCTCACCATTTTTGACAATCGCGGAAAGATTGTTTTCTGCCATCTTTTTTCCTTTCTTGACTAAGCTTATGCGCTGTAGTCTACGGTGTTTCCGTTTTGAGTCATGATTTCTTTAAGTAAAGCATCTTCTGAGGTGGCTATCTCTTCTTCGGGGGCTGAAAGATTGATTCTTCTTATGCCTCTCTTTTTAGGTTGATTGTTATCTGAAGTGTTTCCTCTGTTTTGGTCACTTAAGTTTCTTTCGAATTCGTGACTTTGAACAGTTACTTCAATTGCTTCAACCGTAACGCCTTTGCTTTCCAATGTCTCCTTTAATACGATGGCCTGACTTTCGATTACCGCCTTAACGCTTTCGTTTTGAGCTGTAAACTGAGCTGTCAACACGCCTTCGTTGTTTGAAGAAACCTTAACCTTTACAGTTCCTAAGTTTTCGGGAGTAAGCTGTAAACTGATTTCACTTGCATCTGCTGTGATATCGATTTTGATTGCTTCCGTAATCTGGTTAAGAACGTTTTCTGCAGACACTGTTGTAAACGACTGAACGGGTGCTTGCTCGTTTAACGCTTCAACTGCCTTACTTAAAAGGTTTTGTGTGAAGTTAAATGCCTGATGGTTTGTTTCTTCGTGGGAGTTTTTGTGAAATCCCTCTGTTTCTCTTCTGTCTAAAGAAATCCTTGAAGGATCGATACTTGCTTCCTCTTTGCTCACTGCTTCAAGGTCTCTTGTAAGTCCTTCGTTTTCTTTAAAGTTTCGGACAGTTATTTTTTCTTCAAAAGTTTTTCCGATTACATCTGTAACCGAAGCTTTTTCTTCGTTAACCGGTTCTTCTACCTCCTTGGTATTAAGAACGCTTGAAAAATCCTTGATGTTTTCTTTTAATTCTTCCTTGTCGATTCCCAAATCTTTTGAAATGTCTTCAAGAATGTTTTCAACCTCACCGGTTAAATCTGTAAGTGTTTCATAAAGATTCTCATCTGTAGCAAGGGTTAAGGTGTCTTCGCAATCTGAAAGCTTTGCAACAATTTCAGGTAGTTTCTCAGGATTAAGAAGAGCTGCCATTGTAAGCTGTAAAGCTTCAAGCACGTTTACGATTTCTTCTTCGGTTACGTTAAGCTCCTCTTCAAGGTAAGCTTTTACGTCTTCGATTGCATCGCACACAGCCTTAACGTCTTCGTCCAAAACATCTTTTTGAGGATTTTCCGTTTTAACGTTTTCTGTCCTCATAACGGTAGGTTTATCTTTGTAGGTTTCTTTGATTTCAGGCTTGTCGCTTGCTTTCAAATTATTGTCAGGCTTTTGAGCAATCGGTTTACTGCCCGCATCAGACTGACCTTTTGAAAAGTTAAGGTAATCCTTAAAATCGGAACCCTGAACCTTACCGCCGTTTGGTGTTTGGCTTAAGAAATCAAGTTTTGCCTGATTTAGTAAACCATTCACAGGTGTACTGGTCATTTCGTTCCTCCTCTCTTCAGTTGTCAATGTACAAATTTTTTATCGCCAAAGACAAGCGCAATATCACTATTACCCTTGTCCCCACAATAACTATATCGGTCAATATCAAAAAAACTTAACCCTGAGGTTCCATAATTTTTACAAGCTTAGCTGCCTTCTCTGCATTCATGGCTCCAAGGATTTCTCCTCTGGTCTTTACATCCAAGGCTTTTAAAATTCTTGCAGCTAAGTTTTCATCTTCCTTTTCAAGAATACCGGCTGCCTGCTTTGCTTTCATATTGGAAAAGGCGTTAACGTATTGCTCGTATTCTTTATCTTCCTCAAGTTCCTTAACAACCTGCTTATATAAAGCTTCGGCCGTGGAGGGATCCAATGCTTCATAATACTTTTGGAAGCCTTCGGGGCCCGGTCCTTTATCGGAATAAATCATTTCGTTATAAAACTGTTCTTTTATTCTTTGAAATTCTACCTGCATTTGTTCAAAGGACTGAAGCCTTTCAACCTCTGCCTTTAACGCCGTAAGTTCTTCCGCATTTGTGTTGTTAACGGTTTGCGCGTGCTCTAGCTGAACTTCAAGCTCATGGATATAATCAACAGCTTCCTTTAAAGATGTATATCCGCCGTAAGCACCTTCTTCGGTAGTCTCAGTAACCTGAGGGTCTCCGGGCAAAATCTTATTGATAACAGGCACGTTTTTAAGCACCGGAGTCAAGAATTCCGACGCAAATCCGCCAAAGTCAAGCTTAATGGCAAAGCCTAAGATAGCTATCCATACAAGTACGATAACAGTCGTTATCAAGAAACTGGAAACACCGTTACCTGCCTCTTCTTCGGCCTCTATCTCCGCTTCACGCTTGGAGATTTCTTTGGCTCTTTTCTTAATCTCCTGCTTTTGCTTCTTTTCTTCCTGCTTTAAGCGGTTTCTTTCTTCTTTTATTTGTTTTTTGTCAGCTTTTGAGCTTGATTCTTCTGCCATCTAAAAACCACCTTTATGATCCCGATGTACCGTAGACATAGCTGTTACGCTCATCGTTTTGAACGCTCTCTTCGTGCTTTTCTTCTTCCAAATATCTTTCAAATGCACGCTCTCTTAATTTTTCGTACATCTTTCTTTCCTGCATCATTTCCACAAGCTTAAGACGTTCTTCTTCAAGGGTATCTTCAGCTTTCTTTACTTCAAGCTTTTGCTCTTCAATAAAGTCTTTCATTTTGGAAATGGCGGATTCATTCTCAATTATTTCAAATACCGGGAGAGCTTCTTTTCTTAATTCTCTTCCTTCTTCTTCATAGCCATCAAGCCGCGAGTATAGAATATTTAATTTTTCTTCTTCATCATCAAGGCGCTTCCTTGCGGCGGCAAATACATTTTTTTGCTGTTCTTCAAGCCTTGCCTTTAGATTAAGAATATTCTGAAGTCTGAAGGAAAATCTGGCCAAAACTTCTCCTTACTAACCGACTATCTCATGAATCTTAGAAACCGCCTCTTCAAAAGTGGTCTTTTCGTCGGTTTGCTGTTGCAAGAATTCATTTATTGCTTTGTGCTTTTCAATCGCTTCATCAATTTCGGGATTGCTGCCGCTTTTGTAAGCACCGATATTTATAAGGTCTTCCGCATCCGCATATGTAGCCATTAAGTTTTTAAACTTACCCGCATCGCTTTTATGCGCTTTATCCGTTATCTGAGACATACATCTTGAGATACTTGCCAAAACGTCGATTGCGGGGTAATGGTTTCTTTGAGCAATCTTACGGTTTAAAACTATATGACCGTCCAGGATACTTCTTGCGGTATCCGTAATAGGTTCATTAAAGTCATCACCGTCCACAAGAACTGTATAAAGTCCTGTAATGGAGCCTTTATCACTTCTTCCTGCTCTTTCCAAAAGCTTGGGCATTTCAGCATATACGCTCGGGGGATATCCTCTTGATACGGGAGGCTCTCCGCTTGCTAAGCCTATTTCTCTTTGCGCCATGGAAAAACGGGTTAAAGAGTCCATCATAAGCAAAACGTCTTTTCCCTGGTCCCTAAAATACTCGGCAATTGCCGTAGCTGTTTTTGCGGCCTTTGTACGCTCCAAGGCAGGCTTATCGCTTGTCGCAATAACAAGGACGCTTCGCTTCATACCTTCTTCTCCAAGGTCTCTCTCCACGAATTCTCTTACTTCACGTCCACGCTCTCCGATAAGGGCGATTACGTTTATATCAGCCAATGTATTTCTTGCAAACATACCAAGTAGCGTGGATTTTCCTACACCTGAGCCTGCAAAAATACCTATTCTTTGACCCTTTCCTATGGTCAAAAGTCCATCAACGGCTCTGACTCCCAAGGGTAATACTTCATCTATGATTTTTCTTGACATAGGATCAGGGGGAGCTGCTTCAACGGGGTATGTAACCCCCTTTATTTTCACGCCTTCAGGCGGCCTTCCAAGGCCATCTAAAGTGTATCCCAAAAGGTCGCTTCCCACCACTACATCAAGGGGGTGATTGTCGTTTTCAACAATGCAGCCTATACTTACGCCCTCTACATGTTCATAAGGCATAAGAAGTGTCTTTCCGCTTCTAAAGCCCACAACTTCTGCCATGGCAAGTGCTTTTTCTCCATCCTTTGAATAGATGGTGCAAATATCCCCAAGCTTTGAATCGGGGCCATAGCTTTCAAGGGTTAAGCCTACTGCGTTTGCAATCTTTCCCTGAGACTTATAGAAAGCTTTGTTTTCCAAAGCCTTATATTTATCAAAAGAAATATCGCATATCATGCTTCTTTCCTGCCTTCATAGGAGAGAACCGTCAGGGTCCTTGTTAATTCTTTTAACTCTGTATCTATGCTGCAATCGATAATTCCAAAAGGAGTTTCGATCTTTGCCTGCCCTTTTTCAAGGTCGTCTCTTTGCATGATTTCAGGTTCTTCTCTGAAAGGTACCTTGTCTAAAAGTGCAGCCTTCATGCCAACCAACATGTCATAGTCGTTTTGGCTTACGCAAATTGTGACTCTGTCATTTGTATCAACATGCATTAAAGCTTTGTTTATAAGGCAAACAAGCACGTCTCTTCTTGAAAAGAAATTGTCTCCGAATACGTGCTCATATACGTTTGTAATAACTTCCACCATTTCAGGCTCGATGGAGCGAACCATATCTTCATATTCTTTTTGAAGATTAGCCTGATACTCAGCCAATCGTTCTCTTTCCGATTCAAGCTCTTTGCTTGCCTCTAGTTGCCCTGCTTCATAGCCTTCTTTTCTGGCAGCTTCCCTTATAGCATCGCATTCGCTTTTTGCTTCTTCGATTCTTCTTGCAACTTCTTCGTTTGCTTCATCAAGCATTGCATCGCATTCGTCTTTTAAAGACTCAAGCTTATCCTGAAGCTGTTCCTCTGTTTCCCCGGGATTTTGATAGTCATCCGTAAGTTCAGAAAGAGGGTCTTGTGACACAGGATTGCCTTCTTCGTCTAATTGCTGTTCAAATTCTTCCTCTGTCTTTTCCCTGAGAACCCCGCTTGCTCCCTCAAGATGCTTTGCAGCAACGGCGTTTGAGTCGATAACTCGGGTATTCTCGGTGGAGAACTGTATGAAGTTTGACTTTAAAATATTAGACAACGATCTCGTCTCCTCCGCCTCTTGAAATTACAATTTCTGCAGAATCTTCCAGTTTTCTTATAATATTTACAATCTTTTGCTGTGCTTCTTCTACGTCCTTCATACGTACAGGGCCCATGAATTCCATATCTTCTTTGATCATTACGGCAAGACGCTTTGAAAGGTTGTTGAATATTGCCGTCTGAACCTGTTCGTTTGCAGACTTAAGAGCAACGGCAAGGTCGTTGTTATCAACTTCACGAAGCACTCTCTGAATAGCTCTGTCTTCAAGCAACAAGATATCTTCGAAGACGAACATCTTCTTTCTGATTTCGTCGGCAAGTTCGGGCTCTTCGATTTCCAAAGTTTCCATGATATGCTTTTCTGTACCACGGTCTACTGTATTCAAAATGTCTACAACCGCGTCTACGCCGCCGATAATGGTGTAGTCCTGGTTGATAAGGGATGCAAGCTTTGATTCCAATACTTTCTCCACTTCTTTAATAACATCGGGGCTTGTACGGTCCATAACTGCAATACGCTTTGCAACGTCTGACTGTCTGTCCGGAGGAAGGGCCGATATGATAAGGGCTGCCTGAGATGCGGAAAGATAAGACAAAATCAAAGCGATAGTCTGAGGGTGTTCATCCTGAATAAAGTTAAGAAGCTGTGCCGCATCTGTTTTTCTTACAAATTCGAAAGGCTTAACCTGCAATGAAGCGGTAAGTTTTCCGATAACGTCAAGGGCTTTGTCGGAGCCGAGCGCTTTTTCAAGCAATTCTCTTGCATATCCGATACCGCCTTCCGCGATGTATTGCTGTGCAAGACAGATTTCGTAGAATTCATCTATAACGCTTTCTTTTAACTGAGGGGTGATGCTCCTTGTGTTTGCTATTTCCAAGGTAAGCTCTTCAATCTCTTCTTCCTTTAAGTGTTTGAAGATGTTGGAAGAACGCTCAGGACCAAGCACTATTAAAAGAATAGCGGCTTTTTGAAGGCCTGTTAATTTGTCTTCACTGTTTTTTGCCATTGTGGTTCCTTCCCAGCAATTACTGCATAGATAATTTTATCTTTATTCCCAGCCCTCGTTTAGCCAGTTACGAAGCAGATTTGCAACCGCTTCGGGATTTTCGTCAACAAATTTTTCAACCATTCTTCTGGTTTCGGATACAGTCTCAACCTCAATATCGTCAATTGTAGGTTCGGGTGTGGATTGTAAAAGTGTCTCAACAGAAAGCTCTTCGGGCTCGTCCTGGGCTTTTTGACCCACCATGCTCTTTAATACCACAAAGGCAAGTAAGCCTAAGATGATAACTATCAAAGCAATCTGGATAACATCGGTAGCTTTAATGCCAAGGCCTTCGGAATCCACAAAGAAGTTTTCGTCGTATGCCACAATCGAAATATTACCCGCAGGAATACCCGATGCATCGCTTGCAAGCTTTAACATGTCTTCGGTTATTTCTATAGGTGTTCTTTCTGAATTTGCAGCCTTATATTCTTCCCATGTAATACCTGCAAGTAAGCCCTGCTTTTTAACATCGTCTTCTTTTACGATTATATAGTTTGTGGATGAAATACCCATGGATGACTGAGTGTATACCACTCTGCCCGCAGGTATATTGGTGTTAACAATCTTTTCGTTGGGAAGGTACTTTTCGTACAATTCCTGAATCGATGATGTGGAATAGTTGTTATCAAGATATTGATATCCTGTTTCAGAGTTTGAATCTGTTCCGGGGACACCACCGACTCCTCCTTCGGAGTCTTCCGTATAAAGAGATCTTTCCGACAAAAGACCCTGTGACTGACCTTCCGCAGGTGTGTAGTCGTGAGTTGTTTCTTCGGTAGTTGAAAAATCTATAACAAGGTTTGAAGTAACCTTTATATCTCCGAATCTTCCGACACCGCCCAAAACTCTCTTAATGCCGTTGTTTAAAACATCTTCCGCTGCATTTTTAACCCCAAGCTGAGTGCTTGCGCTTCCTGCTGCACTCGCAGAATTTTCACCGGAAAACAGAAGGTTTGCTTCACTGTCCAAAATGACGATGTGGTCTGTGTTAGAGCATCCCAAAGCATTTGCAACGCCTTGTGCCAAAAATGCCGCATTGTCCTGAGTAAAGTCTCCCTCGATGTTTAAATAAATTGTAGCTCCCGGCTCTTCATTCTTTGAAAGAAGGGTGCCGTCGTTTTCAGGCAAGTCAAGACGCACCGTTGCCGCCTTAATGGCAGGGAAGACACTTACAAAGTCTTCTTCAAAGGTGCTTTCAAGATACAATTTATATTTCTTTTGCTTGTCGGCTTCAGTAACGGTGAAGCTTCCCGACAAAGCCTGATCGATTGTGTATGTGGTGGTGGTGATGCCGCTTCCTGCAAGTGTAAGACGGGCATTTGAAAGATCTTTTTGAGGAACCTTTACCTGTAATCCGTCATCGGAAACTTTGAATGTAATGTTTGATTCTTTTAAGACATTTGTGATTTCTGATGCTTCCTTTGTGGATTTACATTGTTCCAAAAGAGTGTAATTGGGGGAAGAAATGATTGCATATAAAACAACGAAGGCAACAACAACAGCCGCGGCTATAGCTATAATCGCGGTCTTTTGTTTCGCCGTAAACTCGTTCCATTTGGCGACTATCTTTTCCCAAATTTCTTTTAACTTAGCAAGAAGTTTCTCTGCCATTTTTCTTTCTCCCCGTTGTTACTCCTATGAACATGCAAATCGCTAGATTTGCATGTTCATAATTTCCTTATAGGCTTCCATGAACTTATCTCTTACCGCTACTGTGTATTGAAGTGCGGTGGAGGCTTTCTGAAGTGCGATCATTAAATCGTGTGTGCTTTCCGTTTCTCCCATTGCGAAGCTTATTTCAGCATTTTCCGCATCGGACAAAAGGTTGTTTGTATTGTTTATGTTGTCGATAGCACTGTTTAAGATTTTGTCAAACATCGAGTTTGACTTTGCGGGGGCCTGAGTCTTAAGCCCTGTTCTGTCTGCGGTTACTATCGACGAAGCGCCAAGAAGTGATTTAACGTCCATTGATTATCTCCTTATTACTTACCAAGATCCAATCCCTTTAAAGCAATCTGCTTGCTGGCCGTAAAGGCTGTGGCATTTGCTTCATAAGAGCGGGATGCATCAATGAGGTTTGTCATTTCGGTAATGATATTTACATTGGGATAATGAACATATCCGTTTTCATCGGCATCGGGATGTGAAGGATCGTAAACCATATTCATGGGAGTATCCGTATCTTTATAAACACCCGAAACCTTTACGCCTGTTCCCGAGTAATTATCCATTTTTTTGTTTAAGACTCTTGAAAAAGCCGTCTGTTTGTCTTTTTCAGCAAATGTAACCACCTTACGAACATAAGGGGTGCCGTCCTTGGTGCGGGTGGTGTTGGCATTTGCAACGTTTTCAGAAATAATATCCATACGATATCTTTGCGCCGTAAGTCCCGATGCATTGATATCAAACGAAGTAAACATTCCCATGGGCTAACCTCCTTACTTCATGGCATTTCTCAAATTACCGAATTCGCTTTGAATGCTGTTCATAAGGCCTTCGTAAACGAGCTGGTTCTTTGCCAAAATTTCATTTTCCGTATCTATATCGACATTGTTTTTATCTAATCTGTAAGAAAGGCTTCTGTAGTCTTTGTACGTGCGAGCCTGAAGCTGGTCTGTGCGAAGATTCTTTACCTTTGCATCCATGGTATCAAAATGTGAATGCTTTAAAGCCTTTGTAAGCTCTTTTTCAAAAGTAATGTCTTCTCTTTTGTAACCGGGTGTATCAACGTTTGCAATGTTGTTGGCGATAGCCTGGTTTCTAAGCCAGGAAGCGTCCGCCGCTTTATCCAAAACGTTGATGTAATCAAATGCATTTGATTTGATCATGCTTTCCTCCTTTTAAAGGGGGTAAAGTAAAAAAGTATATACTCATCCCACCTTATTTTATTATAAATTGTTTTTAGAAAAACACAAGGCTATTTTGGCAAAAAACCACATAATCTTGTGTTTTGACCAAAAGAGTCATACAAGATGTGGGTTTACATAATATTTTTGCAACTCCTTGTTTTTGCTTAAAATACGCCATATTCCATGTGTCAAAAGAAACAAAAAAGGACTTCGAAAGAAGTCCTTTTCGTTTGATGTAATCCATTACTTAGTAAATATTATATCGGATTTAAATTAAAAATTATATAGATTTGTCTTTTTTGAGCTTTTCAATTTCATCAAATACGGCATCGTTTAAAACTTTAATGTAAGTACCCTTCATACCCGAAGATCTTGATTCGATAACGCCGGCACTTTCAAATTTTCTTAAAGCATTAACGATTACGGAACGTGTAATTCCCACTCTGTCCGCTATCTTTGATGCCACCAAAATGCCTTCCATTCCGTTTAACTCATCAAAAATATGAGTGATGGCTTCCATTTCGGAAAATGAAAGAGTGCTGATAGCTGAATGCACAACCGCAAGTTTTCTGGACTCTTCCGCATTTTCTTCATTAACTGCTCTAAGCATTTCAAGGCCCACAACGGTGGTGCCGTACTCACAAAGAATAATATCGTCAAGGTCGTATTGAACATTACACTTATAAACAAACAAAGTACCGAGTCTCTCTCCTGCGATTTCAATAGGAGAAATAACCGCCTGGAACTTATGAATATCGGTGTGTTCAAAACCAAGGGTTGCCAAATTAACGTTTTCTTTGGTGGAAAGAACCGCCAAAAGTCGCTCGTTAAGCATGGGGTCGATAAAACCGCCCACATTATTCTGAATTAATTCTTCAATTGGCTCAATTCCCTGGCTGTTTCCAACACCAAGGACTTTACCCTTTTTACTGATAACTAAAATATTTGAATTAAGGATTTCCCTCATAACCTTACAAATATCGTTAAAAACTACCTTACTTGAATTATTGTTGTGCAATAATTTTCCGATTTTTCTTGTCTTATCAAGTAATTGTACACTGCTCATTTTTACTCCGTTTCCGCGCAAAAGGGCGCACAAAATACCTCTACGTAGCGTAAAATACATTGTTATTTTATCATGAGGATATTAAATAATCAATCATTTTGACACAATTTAGGTACTTAGAGGGTAAAAATTGCAAAATTTGATTATTTTTTTATGTTTTTTATACACAAACAAAAAATTAGAGCAAAGGTCCCAAAAACCTTTGCTCTGACTTTAAGCACTTATTTATCTATTGTATTTCCGCATTCGGGATTTGAGCAAACAAGCTTGTTTCCTCTTTGTGTGTAAATGCTTCCGCACTTTTCACACTTTTTATCAACGGGCTTTTGCCATACCATAAAGTCACAATCGGGAATTGCGATACATCCGTAGTAGCGTCTTCCCTTCTTAGTCTTTCTGATGACGATATCTTTTCCGCATTTAGGACAAGGAACACCGATCTTTTCAAAGTAAGGCATGGTGTTTCTGCACTCAGGGAACCCGGGACAAGCTAAGAACTTACCGTGAGGGCCGTACTTTATAACCATGTTTCTTCCGCAAACGGAACATACTTCATCGGATACTTCGTCTGCAACCTTAACTTCAGAAAGTTCTTTCTCAGCGGCATCAACGGCGGATGAAAGGTCGGGATAGAAGTTTTTAACAACCGTCTTCCACTTGATTGTACCTTCTTCGATACCGTCCAAAAGTGTTTCCATATTAGCCGTAAAGTTAACATCAACAATTGAAGCAAAGGCATCTTCCATCATCTTATTTACCACTTCACCAAGCTCTGTAACAAAGATGTTCTTTCCTTCCTTAACCACATAATGACGGGCAAGAATTGTGGAAATAGTGGGTGAATAGGTACTGGGACGTCCGATTCCAAGTTCTTCCAACGCCTTTACCAAAGAAGCTTCCGTATAGTGAGCCGGAGGCTGAGTAAAGTGCTGCTTTCCTTCTATATCCACAAGTTTAAGCTTTGTGTCTTTGCTTATGTTTATGCCAAATGCATTTTCTGTAAATTCGCTGTTTTCTTCGCCTTCCGTAGCTTCCTTATAAACGCTCATGAATCCGTCAAACTTAAGCTTTGCGGCGCTCATAGAAAAGTGATGCTCTCCGCTTGATAACTTAACGTTTGTGGTTTCATAAACAGCGTCAGCCATACGGCATGCCACGAATCTTTTCCAAATAAGGGTGTAAAGCCTTAACTGTTCTCTTGAAAGATATTCCTTTACATCATCGGGAGTGCGGTTAATCATTGTGGGACGGATTGCTTCATGAGCATCCTGGATCTTAGCCTTGTTTTTCTTTAAGGCTTCATCCTGTCTTACAAATTCTTCACCATACTCTTTTGAAATGTAATCGTTGGCTGCTTCCAATGCTTCATCCGCAATTCTTGTGGAGTCTGTACGAAGGTAAGTAATAATACCCTGTGTGGCATTACCGATTTCAACACCTTCGTAAAGTTGCTGCGCAATACGCATTGTTTTTTGAGTAGAAAAGTTTAAAGCTTTGCTGGCTTCCTGCTGAAGAGTGGATGTTGTGAAAGGTAAAGGTGCCTTTCTTACCTTCTCTCCTGTTTTGATTTCATCTATCTTAAGGTTCTTTTTATCTAAGTCCTTAAGGATTTTATCAGCCTGTTCTTTACTGTCGATCTGACCTGTGTATTTTGCCTTTAAAGTTTTGCTTTCGCCTTCTGCCTTCAAAGAAGCGTCCACCGTCCAATATTCCTTAGGAATAAAAGCATCGATTTCTTTTTCTCTGTCGCAGATTATACGAAGGGCCACACTTTGCACTCTTCCCGCGCTAAGACCTCTTTTAACCTTTGCCCAAAGTATGGGGGAAATCTTATATCCCACCATTCTGTCAAGCATACGACGGGTCTGCTGGGAATCCACAAGATTCATGTCAATTTCTCTTGGATTCTTTAAAGATTCCTTGACTGCATTCTTGGTGATTTCGTTGAAAGTGATTCTGTATACTTTTTTATCAGACAACTTCAAAGCTTCGTATAAATGCCATGAAATTGCTTCTCCTTCGCGGTCCGGGTCGGTTGCGAGATAGATTTTTTCAGCTTTCTTTACTTCTTTACGAAGTGTGGACAATACATCTCCCTTACCTCTTATGGTGATGTATTTGGGCTCAAAGTCGTTATCGACATCGATACCAAGCTGGCTCTTTGGAAGGTCTCTTACGTGACCATAGCTTGCAACTACCTCGTAGTTGGGACCAAGGAACTTCTTTATGGTATTTACCTTCGCGGGTGATTCCACGATTACCAGATATTTAGCCATTTGTTCTCCCCTTGCCTACACATATTTTTTCTCAAATACTTGCGAGTGTGGACTAACGGTTGTAAATATACACTAAAAATTTCAATTTAGCAAGCAATTTTTGTTGAGATTTTTTTACCTTGTCTTCGCACACGCTTATTAATAATGCATTTAGGCTGTTTTAAAAAAATTAACAAGAGGCATTTGCCAAAAGAAAATTCTTGGTATCCACAGCTTTTTGTAACGGCATAAATCTTCCTGCACCCACATTCTTTAAAAAAGCTTTTCCCGTTAAAGAAATGCAAAGAGACAATATCTCATACGCGGGAAGCAAAAGCGTCTCAGAAAGTTGCTCGGGCGTAAAAGAGTTTTCATCAATGGCTTTAATGATTCTTATCTCGTTTTTGTTTAAGTTTTTTAATAATTTTGTGTCGGTTTCTTCATTATTAATAGAAGCCTGACTCATAGGAACGCAAAACCTCCTTGTAAACTCCTCCATAAAGCCGTCTATGTCCGTTATCATGCCTGCGCCCTGATTTATAAGCTCGTTTGTCCCAAAGCTTGTTATATCGCTTATGCGCCCGGGGACCGCAAACACTTCTCTTCCTTGCTCAAGGGCACAGTCAACCGTAATTAATGTCCCGCTTTTTTCTTTTGCTTCAACCACGCACACGCAGTCGGACATTCCGGAAATCAAGCGGTTTCTTTGGGCAAAGAAAGCTTTCATGGGCTGAACGGAAGGATAAATTTCTGACATCACGCCTCCGTCTTCGCATAACCTTTCATAAAGAATCCTTGATTCTCTTGGATATATGTGCTCTACGCCTCCTCCCAATACCGCCAATGAATAACCTCCGGCATTTACGGCGGATAATTGAGATATTGAATCTATGCCCCTTGCCATTCCGCTGATTAAAGAAACCTTGTATGAAGCAATCAATTCTCCCAATCTTGTTGCCACATTCATTCCGTACACAGAGCACTCTCTTGCCCCCACAACGGAAATGGTGGCCTCTTTTTCCTTTGGAAGCTTTCCTTTGTAAAAAATAAAGGGAGGAGCATCTTTTAAGTCTCTAAGCCTATTCGGATAGTCATCCGATTCAATGGATAAAAAGTGAATATTTTCTTTTAAAAGCCTTTCATATTCTCTTTTTGGATCAATCATTTTCCTTGATTCAATCACTCTTTTAAGCCTTTCACCCGGAAATAGTTTTAAGTTTTCAAGCTTACTTGCATCGGCTTCAAAAAAGGCTTTTGGAGAAAGAAACCCTTCTTTTATTTTTTCATAGGTTTTAATGCCTATCAGGCCTGTTACAGCCATATGTATAAAGTAGGGAATTTCTATATCCGTATCGTTAATAAGTGCATATTTAAAATTATCCATTTTAACCTCCTATGTATTCGGGAAATCTGTAGCAGGAAGCCTCCGATAAGTGAGCTATCGTTACCTTTTCTTCCCCTTCGTAATCGGCAATTGTTCTTGCCACACGTAAAATCTTATAAAAACTTCTCATGGATAAATTCATTTGTTCGTAAGCTTCATAAACAAATTCCGTCTCTTCTTTTCCAAGAGGAATGTAGGTGTTAATCTTCGCTGCGGGGATTTGAGAATTGAATTTAAAGTTTTCCCGCTCGTATCGCTTCTTTTGAGTATTTACGCAGGCTTCAACTTTTTCCTGTATTTCTTTGCTTGACAGGCCTTGTTTTCTCTCCCCGTTAAGAAGTTTTGGCTCTAACCTGTTTACCTCTACGCAAATGTCGATTCTGTCTAAAATCGGGCCTGACAGCCTTCCTAAATAACGTTCGATTGCATTTTGTGAACATCTGCATTTGTTTCTGTCGGGATAAAAGCCGCAGGGGCATGGATTCATGGCGCCAACAAGCATAAACTTTGCAGGATATGTAAAGGTCTGCTTTGCCCTTGAAATAGTAATCTTTCCGTCTTCTAAGGGTTGTCTTAGCATATCAATCGTTTCCCTTTTAAATTCAGTCATTTCATCAAGAAACAAAATGCCTCTGTGGCTTAAAGAACACAGTCCCGGCCGAGCCAGCGACCCTCCTCCGCAAATGGCCTGGGCGCTTGATGAATGATGAGGGCTCCAAAATGGACGCTTAATCACAAAGGGCATTTCTTCGCTTAATTTTCCCGCGACGGAATAAATGGTGGTTACTTCAAGACTTTCATCATAGGATAGCTTTGGCATGATGCCCGGGATACACTTTGCAATTAAAGACTTACCGGCCCCCGGAGGCCCGCTCATTAAAAGATGGTGAAAGCCTGCTGCCGCCAAAGCCGCCGCTCGCTTAACGTTTTCCTGACCGTACACGTCTTTAAAATCTGCTTCGTCTGTGTGCTCTTCAAAGTATTTAAGCTCGTCCTCCAAAGACCTTCCCTCGTTTGAATAAACGTACGGAACTATAAACTTATCCGCCTCTTCCTTTGGCATTTGAAAGTAAGCAATCAAGGTTTCAAGATTTTCTACAGGCACTATTTCTATGCCCTTTATCATCCCTGCTTCCTTTTCGTTTTCTTTTGGAATAATGACTCTTTTAAAGCCTTTGTCCTTTGCCATTTTTACAATGGCCAAAACTCCCCTTACACTTGTCACTTTACCGTCTAAAGAAAGCTCTCCAAGGCACAGAGTTTCACTGCTTTCAAAGTGCTCTAAGTGTCCAAAAACTCCAAGAAGTGATATTGCCATGGGAAGATCAAAGCCCGAGCCGCATTTATGCTCGTCTGCAGGGCTTAAATTAACAACAATCCTCATGGCGGGAAGATTGATGCCTGCGTTTTTTAAGGCCACTTTAACTCGGTCCTTAGATTCTTTTACTTCGCTACCCGGAAGGCCTATTATTTCAAAGCCAGGTAACCCGGATGATGCATCCACTTCCACCGTTATAAGGTCGCCAAAAACGCCTCCGACTCTGCCGGAGTAAACTTTGTATACCATATTCTGTTTTTTCTCTCTCGGTACAAAAGGATACGCCAATCGGCGTAAAATATATTGATACGGGCTTTCCGTTTGAACGAAAAGCCCGTTCAAAGCAACTTATCTCATCGAATACCTGTTATCAAGCTTTTTGATGGTATCAACGATTTCCAAATTATAATATAACGAACGATTACCCAAATCAAGCATCTGATTTGTGGAATATTCAACCACCACGGGATAAAGAGGTGTGGCGGGATTAATGCTTGTAACAAATGCCTTAAATCCGTTATTTAACAAAACGCTCATGCCGGGCTTTAAAACGGTTACGGAATCAATAAGCACTTCCACCGCTTTTTTGTTAAATACATCGGGGTAGCTAAGCATATGATTTATTGTATAAATCTGAGAGTTTGGCTCCATCTCCCCTGTGATACTCATGGCAGTCATTGTTTCAAAAGTATCAGCCACGGAAAGAACTCTTGCTCCAAGCCTAACTTTTTCTTTGTCCTGTTCACGCTTAAATTTATGGTTTGTAAGGACTCTGTATGACTGAGCGCAAATCTTTCTGATTGCAGGATTATCGGGAAAAAGGGTGTCCAAAAGCTCAAACCCCATATCCTGTGAATTATCCAAAATTCTTATCTGCTCTTCAGGAGTCTCACCTTCCAAAAGAAAATCAGGGACGTTTGCCTTTCCTATATCGTGAAGAAGGCAGGCTGTAACGGTTTCTTTTTTCTCTTCATAAGAAACACCCATTTTGGTGCACATTAAAGCCGCCAAAATGCCGGTACTGAAAAGGTGCTTATATACAAAATTGTCTTTACTTCTTGCATCAGGAGAAAAGTCGATTCGCATGCGAGGATTGGTGCCGAATCGCTCGATAATATCGTCTGCAATCTTATCAAGCTTATGCAAACGGTGTGTCGCCACTATTTCTTTGATTTCTTCCCCTAAATCTCTTGCTTTTAAATACTTTGTGCGTTCAAATTCAACGTCATCTTCGCTTTGAGGTGGAAGGGGCTCCGTGGGGTCTAACACAAAAATACCAAGTATCCCGTTTGTCTTGATAAAATCCATTAAGCGATCGTCTAACTTATAGTCTCTGTCAAAAACGATCGCACCCTTTTTATCAAACAAACACTTGGCAAGTCTCATTCCGTTTTTAAGATTTCCGGACTTTACGAAATGCATTGAATACCCCCAATGAATCAATCTAATTTAAGTATAATCTTGACGCGTTTATTTAGCAATAATCACTTTATAAACTCGCTCATACAATAGTTTGCAACATCCAAGCCTTTATCCGTTAAGAATAGCCTGTCCCCTTCTTCTTTTAAAAGGTCCTGCTTTTTTAGCTTCTCTATTTCATCTTTATAATATTCATTTAAGTCTATATCAAACTCTTTAAAGAATTCTTCCTTTGATACCCCATCCGTGCATCTTAAGCCTAAAAACATAAACTCTTCCATAGAGTCTTTTTTAGCTAAGATTATGGTGTCGCTTGAATAGTCTTTGTTTATGAATTTATCTAAATCAGAATGCATTTGAAAACGGGTATTTTTATATAAAGATGCGGCCGAAATTCCAAAGCCCAAATAAGGGACTCTTCTCCAGTAACCTAAGTTATGCTTACACTCATATCCATCTTTTGCATAATTTGAAATTTCGTAGCGGTTGTACCCTGCGTTTTTAAGCATTTCTTTTGTAAGATAGTACATTTCCCTATCTTCGTCTTCACCTACGGGAGGAGCATCCTTATACTTTTCATAAAAGGGCGTTCCTTCTTCCAGAATAAGGCTGTAAGAGCTTATGTGTGTGGGCTTTAAAAGCAAAACCTTATTAAGGGTTTCTTTGTAAGAATCGATGGTTTGCAGAGGGATTGCGCTCATTAAATCTATGTTAATGTTTTCAAAGCCTGCTTTTTTAGCGTTATTGAATGTTAAAAGAAACTCTTCAAAGGTATGAAGCCTTGATAAAGCCTTTAATTCATTGTTGTTTGCGGATTGAAGACCGATGCTTAATCTGTTAAAGCCTGCCTTCCTATATTCTGTAAGTTTAGATAGGTTTGCGGAATTTGGATTTACTTCAATGCTTATCTCTGCATCAGGCATAAATTCAAACTTTTCTTTTAAAAGCGAAAGTACACCTGTAATGTATGAAGCATCAGGTACACTGGGAGTGCCTCCTCCGAAAAAGCAAGAGACTATGGGGAGTTTCCCCACAGTCTCGCTTGTCTTCTCTATCTGATCCTTAAGCGCAGCAAAATAAGCATCAAATTTATCTTTGCATCCCGAAAAAGATACAAAGTCACAATAGTCGCACTTTCTTGCGCAAAAAGGAATATGTACATAAATTTCTGTGTAATCTTTACTCTTCATCAAGTTTAAGCACACTCATAAACGCACTTTGAGGAATTTCTACGTTACCTACCTGGCGCATTCTCTTCTTTCCTTCTTTTTGCTTTTCAAGCAGTTTCTTCTTACGTGAAATATCACCGCCGTAACACTTGGCAAGCACGTCTTTACGCATTGCCTTAACTGTTTCTCTTGCAATGACCTTTCCGCCCACCGCAGCCTGAATGGGAATTTCAAATAAGTGTCTCGGGATTTCATCCTTTAACTTTTCACACATTCTGCGGCCTCTCTCGTATGCGGAATCTTTGTGCACGATGAAAGAAAGGGCATCCACTTCTTCACGGTTAATCAAAATATCAAGTTTAACCATCTGCGACTGCTCATATCCCTTTAATTCATAGTCAAAAGAAGCATATCCTCTTGAGCGGGATTTTAAAGCATCAAAGAAATCATAAATAATTTCATTTAAGGGAAGCTCATACTTAATTAAAGCACGGGTAGCCTCCATATATTCCATGCTTACGTAACGACCTCTTCGCTGCTGGCATAGCTCCATAATGGAACCTACGTAATCCTTTGAAACCATTATTTCAGCATTTACGATAGGCTCTTCCATATACTCAATTTCCGAAGGATCCGGAAGGTTTGAAGGGTTTGTAAGCTCTATCATTTCGCCGTTTGTCTTATGCACTCTGTAAATAACGCTTGGCGCTGTGGTAACTAAGTCTAAGTTATATTCTCGCTCTAATCTTTCCTGAATAATCTCTAAATGTAAAAGCCCTAAAAATCCGCATCTAAAGCCAAAGCCTAAGGCAATGGAAGTTTCCGGTTCATAGAATAAAGATGCATCGTTTAATTGAAGCTTTTCAAGTGCATCCTTTAAGTCAGGATACTTTGCACCGTCTGCGGGATATACTCCGCAGTAAACCATTGACTGAACCTTTTTATATCCGGGAAGAGGCTCAGAGCAAGGATTGTTAAGTTCTGTAATAGTGTCACCAACTGCAGTATCTCTAACGTTTTTAATGGAAGCTGTAATGTAACCAACCATACCTGCACTTAACTCATCGCAAGGTATAAACTGGCCTGCTCCAAAGTATCCTACTTCCACTACTTCCGCAGTGGCGCCTGTTGCCATCATCTTAATGGGAACGCCTTTTTTAACGGTACCGTTCTTTATACGGACAAAAGCAATTACACCTTTGTAAGAATCGTAAAGCGAGTCAAAAATCAAAGCCTGTAAAGGAGCATTAGCATCTCCTTCAGGAGCCGGCACCTTTTCAACGATAGCTTCAAGAACCTGATCTATGTTGATTCCGTTTTTGGCAGAAATTAAGGGTGCATCCTGAGCTTCGATTCCGATAACGTCTTCTATTTCATTGATAACCTTTTCAGGGTCAGCGCTTGGAAGGTCTATTTTATTAATAACAGGGAAAACATCCAAGTCATGATCAAGGGCAAGGTAAACGTTTGCCAAAGTCTGAGCTTCTATGCCCTGAGCCGCATCAACCACCAATATAGCTCCGTCACAGGCAGCAAGCGCTCTTGAAACTTCATAGTTAAAGTCAACGTGACCGGGAGTGTCTATAAGGTTAAAAATGTACTCTTCTCCGTTCTTTGCTTTATAAACGGTACGTACGGTCTGGGCCTTAATGGTGATTCCGCGCTCTCTTTCAAGGTCCATGTTGTCAAGAACCTGTTCCTGCATTTCACGGCTTGTAAGAAGGCCCGTCATCTCTATTATACGATCGGCAAGAGTTGACTTACCGTGATCGATATGTGCTATAATACAAAAGTTTCTAATGTGTTTCTGATCCAAATTTATTTCCTCACAAAAATGAATTTCGATTTAGTATAACATAAAAACATTGCCTTCGAAAGGCTGAAAGGCCACATATTTTCAATATATTTTAAATTTTGTATTGACACAAAGAATTCTTTCTACTATTATATTTTAGTGTGCGACATTGAATCGTCCGTGTCCGGATTGATGTTGCTTAGTTTATTAACTTAGATGATAAAAAATGGAGGTGTATAGTCTTGGCTAACATCAAATCTGCAAAGAAGCGTATCTTAGTAAACCAGACAAAGGCTGACAGAAACAAGGCCATCAAGTCTGAGGTTAAGACAGCGATCAAAAAGGTTTATGCAGCTATCGACGCTAAGGATCAGGCAGCCGCTAAGGAAAGCTTAGTTAACGCTACTTCTCTTATGGATAAGGCTTGCTCTAAGGGTGTATATCACAAGAACACCGTTAGCAGAAAAGTATCCCGTATGAACGTTGCTGTAAACAAGATGGCATAAACTTATCGCTAATAGATGATTTTAAAAAAAGAACCACTTCGTACCGTCATGCGAAGTGGTTTTCTAATGCGCAAAAGTAAACCCTCTCCTTCTTTAAAGGAGAGGGTTATTTTTATCTCGAGTGACCTCCGCCGCCGTGACTTCCGCCACCACCTGATGTATGGTGACCTCCGCCGCCCGATGATGAGCTTGATGAAGGTGGATCGTAAACCTTACTTACGGATTTACGTAAGAACCTGTCTTCATGCACCACAAACTTTGCTCCTCCGGGAGATACGTAAGTGTTTGCGGTCGTGGTGACCTTTCCGCTTTTTGACTTTAAATGTGTAAGAACAAATATTAAAAGCACTAATCCTGCCACAATGATTGCAAAGGGCTTAAAGGCCAAATCCACTATTTCTGTATCAAGATCGAATCTCACCTGAGTTACAAAGGTCATAAGTCCATGCTTGTAGTCTTCATCAAGGTTATCATAAAAAACGTCCAAAGCATGGTCTATTTCATCGCTTGAATATCTTAATTCCGCCTGTCCCGTTGTACCCATCCAAGTATAGATTCTTCCGGTTTCAGGCTCTCTGAATAAGTTATCTACCAAGATTACGCCATCGCCGGTATTTTGAGTACCGTCTAAAATCTGAGGCTCGTCAAATCCAAACTTGTTTACTTCCCAGAATTCATCCGCATAAAGCATTACGTATTTATCGGGAGAAACCATTTCCATGTTATATCTTTTACAATAATCCTCTGCGTATTCCTTTAAGGATTCATTTAAGGTAACAATGACAATATCATTTCCGATTTCTTTTTCTACTTCATGAATGTAAGACTCTAGGTCCTCTTCTTCTTTATCGGTTAGCTCATCCGCATAATCAAAGACTCGTTTGTCTCCATATACCCTTTCGGTATTACCGCTTACATACTCTGTTACTTCGTCTGTTTTTCTCGGAATACTCGGCTTTTTATACATGTAATAACCAAATACTATAAGCACTATAACGGCAAGCACAATGTTACTTTTTATAAATTGCTTTACTGTTCTTTTGTTCACGATACAAGCCCTCCGAATAATCTGGATATCATTTCAACCAAAGCCCAGGTAAGGCCTGCTTTTGTGATGCCGTATATAAATACTTTAAGTAAAGAAACCGGTGTGGTGCCAACCACCTTTCCTGTCTGTCCGTTTACATGAAAAACATACTCTTTTCCGGCCCAGGAGTATTTATACACCCACACAGGGAACAAAACATACTCGGTATTATCATTGTCTAAAGAAACGTTACTGCTTACCTTTGTAACAGTGTTGTATCCCGAAACAGAGTCGTTAATCAGTGTATTAACGCTCTTAATCGCCTTCTGCTTTGCTCTTTCTATAAATTCCCCCGCGGGAGCATTGTAAACCTCTCCGTTAAATCCTGACATGTATTTAGGGTCAAAAGAAACATTTGCGTTGTAATCATAAGGCTCCATTAAGTCCATTACGGAGTCGGGAGCTTTTACTGAAGCATCGGCAGGAATCTTTTTAAAGTCTACATCCAGTTTTCTTATAATTTCATAGTAAGAAGTCTCTGTATATCTGTAATTTCCGCTTCTCCAATGTCTTGTCTTTGTGCCTTCAGCAGTGTAGTCAGCATCCGATTTAAAGTCATACAAAAAGAAGGGGACATACATACCCTCAAGGTTTTCCAAAGTCTTTTCGCTAAGGAAGGAATTTGGAGTAAAGATTCTTTTCTTAAACTCATTTTCCATTGCCGTAACGGCTTCTTCTTTTGAAAGCTTAAAGGGAAGGATTTCCTTTGGCTCGTATTCGCCTTCAACTCTTGGGTCCAAAATAAGGTAATTGCCGCAATAAGGGCACTTTGTGGCGCTTGTTACTTCATCTGCGTTTATTTCTCCGCCACATGAATAACAGACTGTAACGGAAGCGTCGCCACGCTTTTCTTCACAGTCTGTACCGTCGCAGTAGGGGCAATACATTTTCTGCATCTTAGGTGAGAAAACCATATTACCCCCGCAGTTTTTACATTGAAAATTCATATCTTTATAACCACTCCTGAATATAATTTAGTACTCGGTCCTTAGGTAATGGTTTAGAGAAGTAATAACCCTGAATGAATTCAACACCAAGCTTCTTAAAAGCCAAGTATTCTTCTTCGGTCTCCACCCCTTCCACAACTACTTTCATACCGAGTTTGTGGATCATCTCAATAGTATATTCGGTCGCTGTTTTAACCTTTTCTGACGTAAAATACGCGTCGGTTAAAAGCTTATCGATTTTAATCATTTTAAGCGGCAACTTTACAACGTATGCAAGGTTTGAATAGCCTGAGCCGTAATCGTCCAAAGAAAAGGCACTTCCGTATGTAATAAGCTCATTCATGGCTCTTTCCATTAACCTTCTTGAATTAACCGCCGCAGTTTCGGTGATTTCAAAATTAATCTTGTGAGGAGGTATCTGATACTCTCCCATAATGTTTTTAAGAGTCCTTGCAATGTCATCCTGCATGCACTGAACAACGGAAAGGTTAACTTCTACGTAGTCTATGCCGTATTCTTCGATACGGTTTCTTTGAATAAACTCGCAGACCTTTCTAAACATTATTTCCCCAAGCTTTAAAATCATGCCGTTCTTTTCGGAAAATCCGATAAAGTCGTTTGGCAAAATCACATTTCCGTTCTCGTCTCTGATTCTAGCCAAAGCTTCAATCGCAGAAAAGCGACCTTCCGCAATATTATAAATCGGCTGATAGAAAACTTCCACAGAATCATTGTGAAAAGCCCATTCAAGGGCATGTTGCATTTCAAGGTTCTTTTGACGTGCCTTAAGCTCATCTTCGTTTACGCAAAGCACATCTCCGGGTGAAAGCTTTTTACTTTCCTGAGCAAAGAAATGAATAACCTCTTCAAGTTCGTCAACATCCTTAAAAGAAAGAATGCTCTCTGCATAGGATAAGTACACGGGAATCTCTATTGATGCGCCTCCAACTGTCCAGGGAAGCTCAAAACGCTTAATAATCTGCTCTAAAGCCTTTTCTGTTTCACTCGGATTATCTATTGATATACAAAAAAGATTGTCTTCGATTCTAAAAAGTGTGGAATTTGGAATCCCGTCCGCAAATTCCGATATTGCACATATTATATTCTCAACCGCATGGCTTCCGAAAATTTCGTTAACCATGTTTATATCTCCGATGGCAAAAGAAACCACTGCTTTGTCTTCGTGTTTCTTTATGTTTTCGCTCATTATCATCCTGAAACCTTTTCGGTTAAAGACGTTGGTGGCAAAGTCGATGTGATATTCGGGGTTTTCAAGCTTACAATACATGTACATGCAGGCTAAGCACATAGCATAACCTACCAAAAGTATCTGGTTGTTTAAAAACTGAATTGTTGCAACAACGGTCCAAGAAACCATCCAAAAATAGATGGCAAATCTTCTTTTAATGTTGATTCGCTCTCTTAAAATAAGCACCATGATAAAGGTAGCGGCAATATAGAGAGCACAGAAAAAGTACGTGAAATATACGGGAATTCCGTAAGTATAAAGTTCATTTTCTTCAAGGTGAATCTTAACAGGGAAAATGCATAAGATGATGCCTTCTATCACTAAGGGAACGATTGTGACATCCACCCAGAACTTTTTAAAGACATGGCGAATCTCCGCAACGGCAAAACGTGCGGAAAGAAATGCCACTGCAACTATCGAGCAAAGATATACCTTACAAACAATAAAGCATGCGGTATCACCGATGTAGCCTCTGTAGTTTATGGCAAATACGGATGATATATCAAAAATGACGCACATTATTACGCCTATCAGCAGTTTGGTAAAAGCTTTTTCCGCCGCAAAATTAAGGCGTTTCTGGCTAAGCGTCATTGCAAGCACAACAAGTGCCATTATTAATCCCGCAAACTGAAATTGAATATTCCAGACCATTATTCCCTCCAAATACACACGTTATTATTGATTATACCATAAAGATGCTCACAAAGCGAGTAATCACGGCCCTATTCCTCTTATAAGCCCTCATTACTCCAAAACCACTGCCTGTGAATAAAACTGCTTATATCTTTTAATGAAAGTTTCCATGTCGTACTCTTTTATTCCGACCATGGGGTCTGACACAATAACGGTTTCTTTGTCCGTATCATATCCTATAAGCACCATGCAATGCATGTTTGCTTTCCAAATGATGTATTCGCCGTTTACAATCCATTCCGTAGTGTATCCCGGGTCTAAATTCATGTTGGATGTAGCCCACACAATAACCGGCTTACCTTCCTTTACCTTTTTAAGCATGTCTGAAAAGGCGCTTCCCGTATAGTTAAAGGCTCTTAAATCACTTCCCATTGTTTTAAAGTAAGCATTTGCCGCCAAAACTATAGCCTGAGCGTAGCAACCGTATGCATCCTTTTCTTTTGGATCTCCCACAAATTCTTCATAAAAGTTTGCTTCACCTACAGGTGCCTTTGGAAGAAACCTGTCGGATAAAACTTCTTTTGTAACATCAAAACCTAAGTAATTAAGCACTGTTGCCAAAGAAGTAATCTCGCATCCGTTCGGAAGGCTTGGGTACTGGCTTATATATGATACGTCCAAAACCACCCTTTCCTTTTCTAAGGTAATTTCTTCCGTAAGCTCCATATCCTCTCTGAAGCGTTTAAAGTTTTTCCCGTCTGCATAAAAAAGGGTGCCGTCTTCGCTTACAAGCTGGTAACAGCAGTCGTTAGATATTCCTATCCTTAAAAATGCCTCCCAAAGCATGGCTTTTCTTACAGGTCCTCCTTCAAAGGAAGGATCTTCGTAAAGCCCTGCTTCGGTTGCGGCATAGACAAATTCCTTTGTGCGCCTAAACTCACTCTTACCTATCTTAGTGGGCACATCCATGCCGTTTGGAAGATTTAATTCAAAGGGCGAAGGATAAGAGTTTTCAACGATAAAATCTTCTTTGTGCAAAGGCTCTTCAAGGATGATTTCTTCTGCCTCTTTTACGTTTTCTACCGACTGAGCTTCTTCCTCTTCCTTAAGCTTTTCAAGCCTTTCCTGCTCCTTCTTTAATCTTCTTTCTTCGATTTTTATTTCAATTTTGGATTTTAAAGATTTATAGACATCCTCAGTAAAAGCCCCAAATTTTTCAGCGCATTCTCTTACAATACTTGCTGCTGTGGGCCCTTCGGATTCAGATTTTTTGCCACTAAAACCGGAATATACAATTATTAAAAGAATAAGCACCGATACGGAAAATATCAGTAGCTTTGCTTTCCCATGCTTTTCCATATATCCCCAACTTTTATTACACTTATATTTATTAAAAGTATATCACGAAAAGAAAACATAATAAATCCGGGGAGATAATCTCCCCGGGATTTTATTCTTCAACACCCTTCATGGTTCTTTTCTTTTCAAACATCTTTTCTTCCGCTTCTTTAAAGACAAAATCAAAGTCATGATGCTTGTTTGGATCATAAGCTACAGCCGCGATTGCTGCGGAGATTCTCTCCCAAGGCTCTAATCTGTCGTCAAAGAACGCATCCTGCATTTCATCGATTAAGGTATCCGCAAGCACATCATAGTTGTGAAAATCCTGACCCTTTAAAACAATGGCAAATTCTCCGCCTATGATTCTAAATACAGGTGAATGCTCAAATGTTACGCATATTAAGCGGCACAAATCTTTAATGGCTAAATCACCTTTGTCTTTACCGTATTTTTCATTTATTGTATCAAGGAAATTTAAGTCGCAAAGAGCAAGGCCCACCTGAGTGTCCCCGTCTTTGATTCTTTCTTCTACCCTTTTGATTTCTTCGGCAAAGCCCATCTTGTTTCTTATGCCCGTAAGTTCATCTCTTATGTTTACGGCTCCTGCTTCATTTTGGTTTCCTTCACCTTCCTGTTTCTTTATGCATCCCGTAAAGAAGCAGATAAAGCATACGCTTAGGGCAATTGTTGCAATAATTTGAATAATGGTGTACTTAGCTATAAGGCTTCCTAAATCCTGTAATGATTCTTGTCCGAGAAAATAAAAAATCAGTACCGAAGCTAAGCATAGAATAAGGGCAAACACTAAGCTTGCGCTTATAAAGGTTTTGGTTAAAGGGGTTCTACGTTTTTTCATACGTACGGTCTCCGATTTAAATAATAAACACTAGGTTACTTATACAATCGATATTAGCATACGGGAAATTACATAGAATTAACTGAAAAAAGAGAAAAAGAAAGAGGGTCTTAATTAAGACCCTCTTAAATGCATATTATCTACGTGCCATTGCTTCTTCGAAGTCTTTTGTTCCTACAAAGATTTCATTCTTATAAGGATTTTTGTGAAGAGCTTTTGCACGCTTAAAGATTACGCCAAGGCAGATAACGTTAACTGCCACAGCAAGTATTGCAACTACGCCCTGAGCTGTGGGATCTGCTGTGATTCCCCTAGAAGCAAGCTCTGAAGCTGAAGTAATCTTTGTCATATCTAAAGCTGTAATTCCATTTTCCACTGCTCCTTTGTAAAGTGAAGGGAGTGTTGAAAAAGGTGTTGTAATCTGGAAAAGCGGGAAAACCTGAGCAAACATACACCAGATTGCAAGTGTGTTTGCACGGTTTTGAATCCAACCGCCCTTGTTCCAGAAAGCGTTTGCAAATGTGGGAGCCAAAAGCAAAGCCACACCGCAATACCATGTATGAGTGGGAAGGTTACAATATGTGTATTCAAAGTTCCATACATCGTAAGCGATGATAAACCAGAATGTCATATCGGGCCAAAGCATGTCATCTTTCTTCTTTGAAGAATAGATTCCCCACCAGCCTGTCATACAAAGGATGTTTAATACACCGGCCAAAGCATTTAAGATGTTCCACCAGCCGCCGTAAAGCCATACGTTTTCTGATGAGAACCACCAGCCGCCTGCCATGCCGCCTGCATTAAAGCCGTTAATGGCAGATTCGATATCTGAACCTACCGCAATTAAAATGTTGATGGCTACGATAACGAAAGGCTAGGGTTTAAACCATTCTTTCTTACCGATTCCCCATCCGTACTTAATCATCATGAAACCTACGCATCCTATGTCTGCTGCATAGAGCTTTGCGTAATGGAACCATCCGTTCATGTAAAGAACCGTCTGGTTGTTAACTGCCCATGCGGCACCGCTTTTAGCGCCAAGGGTTTCAACGATAAAATAAACTGTAAGAATAAGCGGAACTACGATAAATACGCATACACCGCCGACTTTGGTCCTACGGCCGATTTCGTTCATAACGATTAATCCCGCAAAAACCAAAACCCATCCAAGGATCTGCATCATTGCCTGATCCCCGTAAAGTTGGAATAACATAATCTTTCCTCCTCTTTTCCCTTAAGGGATAAAATTATTTTTTAAAGCCTTACGGCTTTTAAGCTAACTTCCCGCAATTTCTTTAATCATGAATTCGTTGCCCTGTAAAAGGTAAGTCTTTTCACTACCGCAATTAGGGCATGTCTTACCGTTTTTTATGGTGTCAAAATCCGTCAAGCAGTCTTCACAATGAGAAATTGCTTCAATAGGCTCAATTATGAGCTTTGCCTCTTTTAAAAGTTCAGTCCGCTTTACGGCCCACTTCCAGCAATCCGTAAGATATTCGGGGATTACGGTTGAAACAGTGCCAAGTTGAAGCGTCACTGACTCAATATTTGAAAGGTTGTTTTCTTTTCCCACATCGGTTACATCATCGATTATGTGGAAAACTACGCCAAGTTCATGCATCGATTATTCCCAATCCTCTTCCTTTTTAGGATTAATGCGAACCTTGATGGCCTGCTTTAATCCGTTAGGAAGAATGTATTTAAGCTTGTCTTCGCTCTTACGCATGGTCGAAGCTTCAGGAACGTCACGAAGCAAATGAATTGCATCGAATTCACATCGTGTGGTGCAAAGTCCGCATCCTACGCACTGGTTCTGGTCCACAACCGTAGCACCGCAGCCTAAGCAACGAGCGGTTTCTTTCTTAACCTGTTCTTCTGTAAACACAAGCTTAGTGTCTCTGAATGACTTCTTATCAGCGCCCTCTTTATGTCCGGGAATCTGTCTCTTTGAATTATCGTAAGATTCAACACTGATATCGTCTTTGTTAATCTCAACATAGTAGTTTTGGTTTCTTCCGATTGTAAGGGAAGAATGAGGCTGAACAAATCTATGGATTGATGTTGCGGCTTCTTTACCTGCTGCAATGGCATCAATAACAAACTTAGGACCTGTGTAAACGTCACCGCCCGCAAAGATGTCGGGCTCACCTGTCTGATAGGTCTTAGGATCTGCTACTGCACCGTTTCCTCTTCCAAGTTCAACCTTTGTGCCCTTAAGTAAGTCGCCCCATACGATTGACTGACCAACAGCAAGCACAACGAGCTTACAATCGATGGTCATGGTGTCTGATTCATCGTACTGAGGATTAAATCTTCCGTCTGCATCCTTTACGCTTGTACACTTTTTAAATGTGATACCGCAAACGTTACCTGATTCATCCACATGGATTTCCTTAGGTCCCCAGCCGCCTTTAAATACAACACCGTCTTCTTCGGCTTCTTCTATTTCTTCTACCGCTGCGGGCATAATGTCTCTTGTTTCCAAAGAAACCTGTGTGACAACGGGAGCACCTACTCTTACAGCGTCACGTGAGCAGTCGATAGCAACGTTACCGCCACCTATAACCACTACGTCACCCTTAATGTCGTACTTTTCTGTTCCGTTTATTTCTCTTAAGAAATCAACTGCTGTTACAACGCCCTTTGCATCTTCTCCGGGAACGCCTACTTTACGTCCGCCCTGGCATCCGATGGCGATATAGAACGCCTTGTAGCCTTGCTTTCTTAATTCTTCGATTGTTACGTCTTTACCTACTTCTACGCCGCACTTGATGTCAACGCCCATGATGCGCATGATTTCGATTTCAGCATCAATAACGTTCTTTTCAAGCTTATATGAAGGAATACCGTAGGTAAGCATACCGCCGGGACGAGCATTCTTTTCAAAGATTGTGGGGCGATATCCTCTCTCTGCCAAATAGTAAGCGCAGGAAAGGCCTGCAGGGCCCGCACCGATAATTGCAATCTTTTCTTCAAATTCACCCTGAACCTTAGGAATAACCTTTTTAGGGATGAATCTTGTGCTTTCGTCCATATCCTTCATGGCGATGAATTTCTTTACTTCATCGATTGCAACCGCTTCATCGATGGTGCCTCTTGTGCAGGCATTTTCACAACGACGGTTACAAATGTGACCGCAAACTGCGGGTAAAGGATTGTTCTTTTTAATTAAAGCAAGGGCTTCTGTGTACTTACCCTGAGAAGCAAGCTTTAAGTAACCCTGAACCGCAATGTGTGCGGGACATGCTGTCTTACAGGGAGCGGTTCCGGATTCATGGGTTTCTTTACGGTTATTGTCTCTGTAATCCCAATCCCAGTCTTCCTCGCTCCAAGGCTTGTCGGAAGGAAGAAGGTGCTTAGGATATTTAACCTGTGTGCCGTCCTTTTTACATAACTTTTGTCCCAAAGAAAGTGCTCCGGCGGGGCATACTTCAACGCATCGTCCGCAGGCTACGCACTTTTCTTTTTCAACATGAGCACGATATGCCGATGCGGACATATTGGGAGTGTTAAATAACTGAGATGTTCTTAATGCGTAGCACACGTTTACGTTACAGTTACAAATAGCGAAAATCTTATCTTCTCCGTCTATGTTTGTAATCTGGTGAACAAAGCCGTTTTCTTCACCCTTTTTAAAGATTTCCAAGGCTTCTTCTTTTGTGATATAGTGTCCGCCCTTTTGTGTTTCCACAACGTAGTCTGCCATATCGCCAACAGCGATACACCAATCGTGGAAATCATCGGCACAGCCTTCATCATAGGTCATACGAGATCTTCTGCATGAGCAAGGAGATGCTGCGTACTTTCCTTCGTATTTATCAAGCCAATAAGAAATCTTTTCTATTGAAATAGACTCATTGCACATATCCACTTCTTTTTGAACGGGGATAACGTGCATACCGATTCCTGCGCCTCCTGGGGGTACCATAGGGGTAACCTTTTCAAGTGGAAGGCGGGTCATATGTTCAAAGAACATACCAAGTTCGGGATGCTCGTCAATGAGCTTTAAATTCATGTTTGAAAACTCACCGGAACCAGGCACGAACATGGGAAGCACCCACTGCTTTTCGTGCTTTTCGTTTTCCCAGTTGTATTCAACAAGTCCCGAATAAGAAATCTTATCAAGGATTTTGTTTAATTCATCGTCGGGAAGACCTGATGACTTCTTTAAATCTTCAAAGGTCTTTGGTTTTCTGATTGCCTTAAAGTTATCGATAACAAATTTTGCCAGTTCATCGTCATCGTAACAAAGGATTCTGACTGCCCAGTATTCGGGGTCGTCTTTTGTAACCTTGGCAAGCTTTAACTTAATTGGAATTCTGTCCGTAATAAGTGCGCCAAGCTTCGCAATGTTTTCCTTTATGGGTTCGCTTACATCTACATAATCCGGTCTTAAAGGATAATTGGGATTTGTTCCTGCCATAATACCTCCTAAATATTTGCCTTAATCTGTTCTTTAAGCCATGCGGCGAATTTATCGATTCCTTCGCCGGTCTTTGCACAGATAGGAATTACTTCTGCCTTGGGGTTTCGATACTTAATGTTCTTTATACATTCATCCATATCAAAATCGAAATAAGGCATTACATCAATCTTATTAATAAGCACCACATCACAAATAGAAAACATGAGAGGATACTTAAGTGGCTTATCATGACCTTCCGGGACAGATAAAATCATTGCGTTCTTTGTGGCACCTGTATCAAACTCTGCGGGGCAAACAAGGTTTCCGACATTTTCTAAGATTGCAAAATCGATTTTTGAATCAATAAGCTCATCAAGTCCCTGTCTTGTCATGCCTGCATCAAGGTGGCACATACCGCCCGTGTGAAGCTGAATGGATTTAACACCGGTTTCTTTGGCAATGGTAATGGCATCTACATCCGAGTCGATGTCCGCCTCCATTACACCGATTGTAAATTCATCCTTCATTTTGTTGATAGTCTGCTTAAGTGTGGTTGTCTTTCCGCTTCCGGGTGAAGACATCAAGTTTAAAAGAAAGATGCCTTTTTCTTTAAGCTCCGACCTAAGCTTATCGGCTTCTCTGTCGTTACTTTCATAGACACTTCTTTTTATCTCGATAACTTTAACTTTATCCACTGTGTCCTCCTAATCTAACTTCTTTGCGCACACGCGCCTAATAATAATTATATAAACATTATATAAACAAATAATAAAAAAGGAAACTACTTTTTTATTTTCAGTTTTCTAAAAACCAGTTGTTTAGCGGTAATCGATTTTTTCGGCTTTTTTACTAAATTATTGGAAACTTTTTTTGCATAAAAATAAGCCGTGAGTTACTCTCACGGCTCTTTTCAAATATTTCCTTATTTTTCCACGGTTTCTTTGCGCTCTTTACATGCTTATTTAAGTGATTCCTGTCTTTTTGCTCTCTTTGTGGCACCGTCATAATTATCTCTCACTTGCCACAAAAGTTCTATGATAGGGAAAAAGTACTGGACAAACTCACCCTTATCGTAAAGTTCTTTAACTTCATCTAAGGTTGCCCATTTAGCATCCTGGACCTCTTCTTTTTGAAGCTTTAAGTCCTTAGTATCTACATCTTTAACAATAGCATAGAAATCATCAAATCCACGCTCATAGTTTATTGTAAAGTGAGGACGCACTTCGTTTAAATCAATATCGATTCCAAGTTCTTCTTTTGCCTCTCGCATAGCGGCTGCTTTACTGTCTTCTCCCGCTACTGCGCTTCCGGCGCAGCTTACATCCCACATATTAGGCCAAGGTTTCTTATCCTTAAGTCTTCTTTGGATTAGCATCTTACCCTCGTGATTAAAAATCGCCACATGGATTACAAGATGATACTTTTCGTTTCCCCATGTTTGACCGCGAACGATTGTCTTTCCCGTTCTTACTCTGTTTTCATCATAAATGTCCCAAAGTTCCATTCCGGTAAATCTCCTTTATTACATAACTTTAGCAAGTGCTCCAACCGTTGCAAGAACAGAGCTTACGCATACAAGAATCTGGAAAGGAAGTGTTCCGAATTTGCCGCAGATAACTGCTTCGCCGCTTCTCTTTCTAGAATTATGATATGCGCAGATAATTCCGATACCGGTAAGCACCTGGATTACACTCGCAATTCTTGTAAAGCCAACAAAATCGGCAAGTCCAAATAGAGCGATTACAAAGCAAGGTAGTGATGATACCAAATAGCTTTTCTTTGTACCAAAGCCTGTCTGTTCATTTATTATGTCTCTTAAATTAAGAGTGTTTGCCCAAAAGGAAGTTGAAAGTGCTAATAGTGAAAATATGTAACCAACTATTGCAACCCATCCGCCAAGCTTTGCCGATAAGTCAACCAACGCTCCATTACCTGTTACATCGCTTCCGCAGGCAAACAAAGTCATGAATGTAATTAACAAAATAAGGAATAAGTTAAAGCCGGTTCCGCAGGCGATTGATGCTCTAATCTTTTTAACATCGCCTTCAAGTCCCTTAACAACCTGAGGCACGCTCATTACAGCCGATAATGAGAAAGCAACGATACTGTATAAAGCAACTATATTTGATGAAGCAATAAACTTATTTGCAAAGCCCGTGTGCTCATTAACTAATGTAGCCACAAACAAGATTGCCATAACAGCACCCATTGCAAACACGGAAATCTTTTCACAGATTCCAACAAGCTTCATTCCAAATAAAACAACAAATGCAGTAACTGCGTAGTAAATTAACATTGCAACTACAGACGGAATATGAAGCCAAGTCTGAAGCACCGCTCCGCCACCTGTGATAAACCCAACTACGTTCGATATAACCGAAAGCCCCAAGAATGCAAACGCAATCCATGTAACTATTTTCTTTACTTTTCCTTTGAATAATTCTGCTTCAATGCACTTGATAAACTGAAGACCGCCGTTATTATAGCTAAGCTCGGCAATCATGAGATGCATGAGAAGATTTATCAAATAGCAAATCACTACAACTATAATGATATCTCTCCAAGAATTCCTTCCTGCAAGGAACGGTACAGCTAATATACCCGAACCTACCCCATGACCAACAATCACGCTCGTCGCTTCCAAGAACGTAAACTTCGCTTCACCCTTAATTTCCTTCATAATTCACCCCATTTTTCATTATATAGAATATAGAAACATTATATCATTATCAGCGATGGATTTGTTGGTAAATTATGCCCCTTTCACAGCCCCGTACGTGAAAGACCGTTGCGAAGCGGATATTGCTAGCGTCCCGTACGTGAAAGGGTCCTGGCCCGACGGTCGCGAAGCGGAGAACGAACCCTTAGGGTTCGAATCGACGCGTACGTGAAAGGGCTCAAAAGGTCCGGTGGACCTTTGCTTTGAGCGGACCGAGCCGAAGGCGAGACTTCGAACCCTGAGGGTTCGGAGTTGCGGTCCGCTTTCAAAACAAAAAAGACTCAGATGAATCTGAGTCTTTTTGTTTTGAACACGTACGTGAAAGGATTCGAACCCTCGACCTTCTGGTCCGTAGCCAGACGCTCTATCCAGCTGAGCTACACGTACATCTATTTTCGTGCCATCTCAGGCACGAAAATGATATTACCATAGTAAAAATAATAAGTCAAGGTAGTTTTTACTTATTTTTCTTCTTTCTTAAAAGCTGAGAAAGCTTAAGGTTTGTGTTGTAAAAATCCTTGGTGGAGCAACCTGCTCTGCCGCCTCCGGCACAGGCACATGCACAGGCACATGCACAGGAATGGGCGCAGGCACAGGATGAATGTGCACAAGATGAGTGAGCACATGAAGGTCTGGGGCGAGGCACGCTTACGTGGGTTACATGAACTCGTACGTAGGTGTTTGGGGAATCGCCGTAATGATAAACGCCTTCTTTATTGTACTTCTGAGGCTCTTTAATTTCTTTTTCTTCTATTACTTCTTCGCTTTCAATAAAGCTTCTTCCACAGTACTCACACTTTTCACTGTTTTCAGGGCGAACCGCTCCGCAGCCGGGACAAGTGGGATAATACTTAATGAGAGTACGCTTAACCACTCTCTTAGTCTCGGTTTCACCTGATTTAAAGCCGCTTTTTGAAGTATAATTTAATAACTTGGCGAATTTAACAAACATGAAGATAATAAAGGCAAGGCCTGCAAATCCGTATATGGTTTCTCCGATATCATCGTCATCACTACTGTAATTATAATCGTATGAACTGCTGCCGTTATCGTAGTCATCCGCAAAGTCGCGGGTCTTTTCTTCGCTGAAAGCAAAATCTGATGTGTTGTAGGTAACGCTTATTTCTTCCATTTTTTCGCCGGGAGCTAAGGAAGTGTTCCATACAAGGAAATCTCCTTCCTGAGTGGCTCCGTGACTGTGCGAAAGAACCTTATCGGCATTCCATTTAACGGTAATGTTATCAACCGCTATATCGTCAAACCATCCGGGAATAAAGTAATAAACCGTCTCCCCTTCTTTTAAGATGTTCATTTCATACATGTAGTCCTGAGTTAAACGAAACTCAAAGTCGCAAACATCATCCGCATAATACTTTTTATCAAAATCTATACGCGCATAAGTTTTGTTGTTTTCCGTCATCTTGCCGGCATGATCGATGTTATTTGATACGGGGTCTATAAAAATGCAATTATTGTTTGGAATACCTATCTTTACCCAAGTAAGAGGCCCTTCGGAATCCGAATCAAGAACCTTCCACTTGATGTGATAAAGCATTTCAAGTGTGGCATCTTCGTTTACTGAAATTGTAATTTCATAATCCAATATTTCATCTAAAGGCTTTGCATAAGACTTACTTGCGGGGATAAGTGAAATCACCAATACAAGCAGGGCAAAGAAATACTTTAATCTTTTAATCATTTCTTTTCCCTCCTTAAAGGACATCTTCCAAGCATTAGGCTTGAATAATCACGTCTCTTCTTACAAGCATCGCTGTTCCAGATTGTATCCCAATCATCATTTAAGAAATTGCCAAGCACGTCTGAAGAAAGCCAGCTTTGACAAGGAACAACGTTTCCGCCGGGAGTAAGGGCCATATTGCTTAAGCAAGCTCCGCAGTTTGGAGTTGATAAGGCATGGGCTTCAAAGAACTCTTCTTCTATCCAGCCGGGAGACGTGAAGCTTATTTCCATATCATTGTCATATGCGTAATCGGCGGCATCTGCCAAAATCTGCTTTATTTCTTCGGTAGATAACTGAAGAGATTCTGATTTTTCAGATAATGCATTACCGGTTGTAATGAGGCCCGAGCATGTAACATAAGAAACCCCTAAGCCGTGCAAAAGTTCAAGGGTCTTAACGTAGTCTTTGTTAAGAGTGCAAAGAGGGGTGTTGATACTTACATTTAAGCCTGCCTCCAAGGCATTTTTGATGCCGCAAAGAGTTTCTTCAAACTTATCCGCTCCCACCAATTTATTGTGAATCTCAGGTTCGCTTGAATAGAAAGTAATCTGCAAACTGTCAAGCTCACTCTTTCTAAGATTTTCACAATATTCCTTTGTAAGTTTGATTCCGTTTGTGTTAAGACGGGATACAAACCACTTTGCATGAGAAATAAGGGTAAACAAATCATCTCTCATGGTGGGCTCTCCCCCTGTAAATGTAACCTGAGTTACACCAATACTTCTTAATTTATCAAGTATTTTAAGCCAGGTATCCGTATCAAGCTCATCTTCTGCCGAATTTGTCTGGCCTGCCGCATAGCAATGAACGCAAGCCTGGTTACAATTCCACTTACCACACTTTTCCATGGCGCTTACCATTAAATCCATGCGGTGAGGCGCCTTCATATACTCTGCATAATCGCCTATATTCATATAGCCGATTTCTTCTGACACTTCTTCACCGTAAGCTACCTGCTTAAAAGTGGTCATCATAGTTTCGATGTCCTTTTTAAAACGCTTTTTAGACACTAATGGAAACACCTTTTTTACCGCTTTGCAGGTTTCGTTAAGAATGTTTTCAACATCCTCATCACTTACTTCTTTTCCGTGATACTTATTGATTTCTTTAATTAATTCAGCCAGCAAAATACTCCAAGATACATTAACGGGAATGATATCCTGGCCGTTTATAATGGCTACACTGGCTGCTACCTTCCCGCCGTCGTACTTTGGCGGAATAAGGTGAATTCTCACTACTCCGGGGCCTTCCGGATTTAGGGTTGTATGCAAAACTTCAGTGAAGTTTTCAAGCATATACTTTTTTACAGTCATTCTCCCTTTACTCTCCTCTTTTAATATCTACTTATTTTACCACGAAGTTAATCTTCTGTCCCCCTTTGTATTAAGCGCCTTGAAAGAGCGTTTAATACAGCCTTTTTGTTTGCACTCCACATGGGAGATACCAATATCTTTTTGTCTCCGTCTCCCGTTAGCCTGTGAATCACCATATCTTTAGGAAGCACCTTTATTGCATCAACCACTATATCTATATACTCATCCATTGATAAAGTTTTAAAGAAACCATTTTTATAATCATCATATAAATCGGTTTCTTTTAGCACATGAAGAAGCTGTAATTTAATGCCGTTAGAACCTGACGCACCTACGTACTTAACGGTATTTATCATATCTTCCTTAGTTTCTTTAGGAAGCCCTAAAATTACGTGGGTTATAACCTCTATTCCAAGATTGGTCAAATCATTTACAGCTTTATCATAAACTTCGTTAGGGTATCCGCGCCTTATATATTCTATGCTCTCAGGCTTTATGGTCTGAAGCCCAAGCTCCACCCACACAGGCTTAATCTTGTTTAAATCATTAAGTAAAGAAAGCACTTCCTTTTGAAGGCAATCCGGCCTTGTGGCTATAGAAAGGACACAAACCTCAGGGTCGTTTATTGCATCTAAAAACTTATTTCTAAGCTTATCAATCGGCCCGTAAGTGTTTGTGAAGGCCTGAAAATATGCAATATACTTAACCTCTTCGCTCTTTGGATTCTTAGCCTTAATAAACTCTTTTCCCAAGCGTAATTGCTCTTTTATTGAAAGACGCCTGTCCCCCGCAAAGTCGCCCGAGCCTCCTTTTGAGCAAAAGACACATCCGCGGGTATCAAGCGTACCGTCACGATTTGGGCATGTGCATCCTGCGTCCAAAGAAACCTTTAAGACCTTACAGCCAAACTTTTTCTTTAAATATTGATTCAGTGAATAATAAGGGATTTTTTCCATAGCTAAATGTTATTATTTTAGCTTTAAAACATCAAGAGAAAGCCTAAATAAGGGAATTTTTCAGTTTTTTATTTCAAAAAAATAAAATGTATAAACAATTCATAAATTATTAGCACTCTCTCTTGACGAGTGCTAAATATGGGTTTATAACGAAGATGTCAAGAGGAAAGAAAGAAACCTCAAGGCAACTAAAAACAATTACAACGGTTAAAAACCGCAGACATATTAAGGAGGTAGTTATTATGTTGATGCCCAGTTTATTTGATGAATTTTTTGATGATTTTTCTAGACCCGTAGTTTCCAAGAATTTTTACAATGCTACAATAATGAAAACCGATGTTAAAGAACTTGATGACGGATTCGATCTTGAGATTGAACTTCCCGGTTATAAAAAGGAAGATCTCTCTCTTGAACTTAAGGAAGGTTACTTAACAGTTTCCGCCAATGTGAAGAAAGAAACCAAGGAAGACAAGAAGAGCCACTACTTAAGACGTGAACGTTACATCGGCACTTCATCACGAAGCTTCTATGTAGGTGAAGAAGTTACAGAAGAAGATATCAAAGCTAAATTTGAAGACGGTGTGCTTAACATCTTCGTTCCTAAGAAAGAAGCTCAGCCTAAGGTTCCCGAATCTAAGTACATTGCAATTGCATAAAGATTCCCTTTTCTCATTAAAAAGCTCCAAGCG